>Ga0172381_10001900_pt1 | contig 23871 bp, 23 predicted proteins | sample Leawel6488metaG_FD_119754 | JGI IMG/M metagenome (GOLD analysis project Ga0172381, IMG submission 119754) | Leachate microbial communities from a municipal landfill in Southern Ontario, Canada - Leachate well 64-88 metaG | ecosystem: Engineered > Solid waste > Landfill > Unclassified | place...
AAGCCTTCTTGGTGGAAATATCCCGATGAAAATAATGGCCGAGAAGCTATGAATCCAATCATCAAACCAACCTCAACCCAGTCAATCCTTAAGTTAAAGATCACTGGATCTAATTGTCCATTTGGCGGTTCAATCAGCGGAGGTAAAATTAATCCAAGCTGGAGAGAAAATTAAATTAGTAAGAGCAGGAGGAATACCCTGCTCTTTTTAATTGACCTTTTTTTCAAAAAATGATAACCTATTAGTCAAGGAAGTTAATGATTTTAATTGATGTTTGGTCGGATGGATTCCGGCTTTTTTTAACGGAATTTTAAAAATACCAACAAAATTAAATTTTTAATTCATTAAAAAATTAAATAAAAAATAATATGGATTTTCAAGAATTTTTATCAGCTATTACTCAGATTTCTGATGAAAAAGGTTTGTCAAAAGATGTCATAATTGAAACAGTTGAACATGCTCTTGCTTCAGCTTACAAAAAAGAATATGGCAAGAAAGGGCAAATCATAAAAGCTAAAATGAATCAGGCTACAGGCAAGGTTGATTTTTTTAGATCAAGGCTTGTTGTTGACGAGACTGTTGTATATATTCCTTTCCCAGGCGAAGAAGAAGAGCCAGAGAATTTTGATTTCAAAATAAAACAAGAATATCGTCCTCTTGAAAGTGAAATAAACAGTAGCGAAGAAAACACAAACACATCAGCTACGAGTGACGTTCAAAGAAGAGTAAGATACAATCCAGAAAGACACATTTTAATTGAAGAATGTCAAAAAGAAAAAATTAAATTAGGAGTAGGGGATGAACAGATTATTCCATTAGAACAAAAAGATGACTTTGGACGCATTGCAGCTCAGACCGCTAAGCAAGTCGTATTACAAAAAATAAGAGAAGCAGAAAAGGATGCTGTCTTAGCAGAATACAAATCAAAAGAGGGTGAAATTGTTTCTGGTATTGTCCAGAGGGTTGAAGGATCAAGCGTATATTTTGATATTGGAAAAACATTAGGAGTTCTAATGAAGGAGGAGCAGATCAAAGGAGAGTTTTACAAAGAAGGACAAAGACTAAAGTTGTATGTCGTAAAAGTAGAAACAACTCCAAGGGGTCCGATAATTGTTTTGTCCCGTATTTATCCAAAGCTTATTTCTAAATTATTTGAACTTGAAGTTCCAGAAATAGGAGCAAATCAGGTTGAGATAAAATCACTAGCTCGTGAAGCAGGCTCTAGAACTAAAATAGCAGTTGCTTCTCTCGTTGATGGAGTAGATCCAATTGGTGCTATGGTTGGACAACGTGGAGTAAGAGTCTCTGCTGTTATCTCAGAATTAGGAGGAGAGAAGATTGATATTATTGAATACTCTAACGACCCAGTAGAATATATTAAAAATTCATTATCTCCAGCAAAAGTAATTGACGTAAAAGTACTCCCCAAAAATACTGCTTTGGTAATTGTTCCCACTGATCAGTTATCACTCGCAATTGGAAAGGAGGGGCAGAATGTCAGATTGTCTGCTAGATTAACTGGTTGGAAAATAGATGTAAAAAGTGCTGAAGAGTATAGCCAATTAGAAAAAGATGGGTCAATAAAGATTATGGAAGAGGGGGGCGAGCTTCCTAAAAAAGTTAAGAAAGCAAAGGCTGCCGAAGAAGAGGTTGTAGCAACTGAAGAAAACACAGAAGAAGAATCTTCTAGTAATGAAGAGTAAAAAATAATTTTAAAGAATACTTAACTATGAAATATACCGTTAAAGAATCAACTCCAGTAAAGCACAGCGTAGAAATAGAATTACCCGCTGAAGAATTTGATGCTTTTTATGATGATGCTGTAAAAGAAATTGCAGAAGTCTTAGAAGTTCCAGGTTTTAGAAAAGGAAAAGTTCCTCTAAATATGATAGAACAGCACGTTGATCATAATCATATTTTATCAAAAGCAACCGAGGCTGCTATCAGTAAAAATTGGTTAAAGTATTTAGAAGAAGCAAAACTAGAAGCTGTTTCCCAGCCAGAAGTAGAAATTCTAAAAATTGCCAAAGGAAATCCTTTCGTGTTTAAAGCTTCAGTTGAAATTTTGTCAGATTTGGAATTACCAGATGTTAAAAAAATAGCAGAAGGAATTAAAAAAGAAGAAACTAAAATAACCGACAAGGAGATAGATGACGCTATCGCTTGGCTCCGAAATGCAAGAGCAGTTTTAAACGAAAAAGATGGACCAGCTGAAAAACAAGACTTTGTAGAATTTTCTTATGAGTTAGAAAATTTGCCAGATACTTTTAGTCATATGAAGGGGAGCCAAAGAGACGGATTTATTCTTGGTAAAGAACATTTTATTGAAGGATTAGAGCCTGCTGTTATTGGAATGAAAAAAGGAGAAGAAAAAGAGTTCAATGGTTTTATTGATCAGCACATTGATAAAATGCAGCCAGAAAAAATGCCCGTAAAAGTTAAAGTAAAAATAGAATCAGTTCAAAAAATGGATCTACCAGAGCTGACAGATGAATGGGTTAAAACATTAGGAAGATTTGAAACCGTTGATGCCTTAAAAGAAGATATCAAAAAGGGACTTGGCGAAGAAAAAAGAGTCGCCGAGTTAAACAAGTTAAGAGTAGAAGCAATGGATAAAATTTTGGAAAAAACCAAAATGGAAATTCCAGCAATTCTTTTAAGAAGGGAAGAAGACAATCTTTTGGAAAATCTAAAAGACAGAGTTAATTACGAATTAAAAATAAGTCTTGAAGATTATCTAGCTCAGATTAAAAAAACAGAAGAAGAGGTAAAAAAAGAATTTGAAAAATTAGCACAAGATCGTGTAAGAAGATTTTTAATCTTGCATCAAATAGGTAAAAATGAGAAAATAGCAGCAACGGATGAAGAAGTCGCAAATAGATTAGAAGAGGTTATCAAGCAGTACCCCGAGGAGGAGAAAAAACAAATTGATATTCAGAGACTTGCTATTCTCATCGCAGACGATATCACAAAAGAAAAAATATTTGCATTTCTCGGTCTTAATTAAAAAAATAAAAAAATATTATGAACTTAATTCCAACAGTTATTGAAAAAACCCAATCTGGAGAAAGAGCTTATGATATTTATTCTAGATTGCTTGAAAGACGCATAATTTTTATAGCTGGCCAAGTAGACGATTATATGGCCAACTCTATTGTTGCACAGCTTTTGTATTTGGCCTCAAAAGATTCCGAAAAAGATATTCAATTATATATTAATAGTCCAGGAGGAGCTGTTACGGCTGGATTGGCAATTTACGACACCATTCAATATATCAAGCCAGATGTCTCAACAGTATCAATTGGACTTTCTGCTTCTATGGGTGCATTGCTTTTAGCGGCAGGAGCAAAAGGTAAAAGATATGCTTTGCCTAATTCGGAAATACTTTTACATCAGGTTTTAGGGGGAGCAAGAGGACAGGCAACAGAAATTGAAATTGCTGCTAAACAGATTTTAAAGATCAAAGAAAGAATGAATAAAATTCTAGCTAGGCATACTGGTCAACCTTTATCAAAAGTAACTAAAGATACAGATAGAGATTTTTATCTAACAGCCGAAGAAGCAAAAGAGTACGGAGTGATTGACGAGGTTTTAAAAAGTAACAAAAAACAAGCTTAATTAAGCTTGTTTTTTCAAACCGTTATATTTTTATTTTTAATTAATATGTTATTATAATATTAGTTAAAAATTATCAGCAACTTTTTCTTACGATAAGCGCAGACTTTTTTAGAAGAAATTTTTAAATACTCAAATGATATTAAATATATATTTCTCAATTTTAATTTCTGGTTTTGGTGGGGGAGTAGTAAGGGGAATAATCGGATATCTCAAACATCAATACGATTACAAAAATGTTGGTTTTGATGTTAAGTACTTTTTTGGAATATCTTTCCTGTCAGGAATAATTGGATTACTAACAGCCGTAGCAATTAGTGAGGCAGGAATAATCAAAAGTATTAATGAGTTTTCTCCAGCCATAGCATTTATCATTGGTTATGCGGGTGGAGACTTTTTAGACGGAATATACAAAATAATCTTGCAACAAAACAAAAAATAATAATCAGTCCTTGAAATGCAGGTACGTTAAGCTATAATATAAGTAATAATTATAAAACACAAAAAGATGAAAACCGAAAATTCAAAATTTGATTCAGCAGTTCTATTCACAGTTATTTTAATAGGTTTTATTTTTATTGCGATAGCTTCGTTGTCTGTTATCAAAAGCAATGGATTGTATCAACAATCAGCAGCTTCCAATTTCACCGCACTTAAAACAAAATCTTCTAATGTCCCAGTGAACGGAATTTGTGGCACAACCAATGGTAAGGTTCTTGAAAAATCACCAACAGGAGAATTGTGTAGCACAGGAAACCCATCCATTGTTATTTTAGAAAATAAAGAAGTTGGAACATTTTATGTTTGGCAGTGCATTGGAATCAATGGAGGAATAACAGCCTCATGTAGTGCTACCGCAAATATTAATTCTTCGTCAAAAAAAATTAATGCTGTTTGTGGAAGCAGTAATAAACAAGAAATTAATAAAATGCCAACAACACAAGAAGAATACTGCGAATTGGGTAGCTACGTAAAAGGGGATTGTGAATCACCAATATACGATAGCGTCAGTAAAAAATGGAAATCAACTTGTAGTTGGCTTTGCAGTGGAGACAATGGGGGAACATCAGAAAAATGTTCGGCAGTACTTGTAAAATAATTTGTTAAAGACTCGCGAAAGCGAGTTTTTTTGATTGGGGAATATTATTTTTTCAGAGAATATATAATATAATTATTGAATAAAATAATTTATCTTCTCAAAATTCTAATTTCACCTAGATTCTAATGAAGTGTTATCTTACTGATCTTTCTTTGGGTTGCTTTAGTAAATCTGTTCTTTTAGGGAAACATTGCCTGAATAATCCATTAAAAACTATTAACATTTTTCTTGTTAATTCAATTTTTAATGAGTATAATATTATTAATGAAATAAATTTTATTCTGAAGAGTAAAATTTTAAAAAATAATTTGATTAATTAATTTTTTATGAATAACTTCTGTAGAAAAATAATTTATATTTTTTTCTTATGTTTAGGGATTTTCAATTTTCCCTTTGGCATAGAAAAAGTTTTTGCCTTGGAATGCTCTCCTACACACTATAATTGTGCGGTAGGTTATGCAGCTGAACAACGTAAGGGCGGTACTGGCGGTCCAGGATGGGCGCTCTGTGGTTGGTATTGGACATGCACTGAACAGCCTGGAGGATTGGGGGCAGGTATTCACTGTGAAGAACCTTGTAAGGCTTGTGTCCATGATGTCTGTGGGGAATGGAGTGCGTGTAGTAATGGCAGCAAATCTAGGGTTTGTAGCGCATCTAATACAAATGATTGTAGTGGAGATTTTTCGGTTACGGAAACGCAACCGTGCCCAGCTTGTGGATCAGCCAGTGGTGGCTCTTTTGTTTCCGTTCCAACAACTAATCTCTGTAGCGTCGGTTCCGCTTCTACATTATCAGATTCAGGTTCAGGTAAGGATGGTAGCCTAGACCTCTCTCCCTCTTCAGCTACTACTTACAACCTCAACACAACTGCGAATTGGCCGGGCTCTCCAGCAACTGCTCCAGGAGTTAACTTTTCTGTTACCGAAAATAGAGCCATCTCAACCAATCAAATCATCATTGATTCTTCTACTGCTGCTGGATTAGCAATAGGAGATGAAATACTAATCATCAACTTGCAGGGAATAGATTCCAACTACTCCAATGTTGGTAAATATGAAACAGCAACAATAAAATCTATTACTACTAATAGTCCAACAGGAAAATCAACTCTAACTTTAAATTCATTTTTAATTAATGGTTATGATGGTACAACTCAAAAAATAATGGTTCAAAGAATTCCGAATTGGACCGATGTTACTATTGGAGCCAATGCCACTTTAACTGCCGATGCTTGGAATGGAACCAAGGGTGGTGTCGTTGTCTTCAGGAGTAATGGCACAATCAACAAAGCTGGTATTATTGATATGAAAGGAAAAGGATTCCGAGGAGCAACTGTAAATGGATTATCTGCTTGTGGTTATCCTTGGCCAACAGTCGCAGGGGATAGAGGAGAGTCACAAGCTGGAATCAATAGTCTTGCTGCCACTGGGAGATGTGCTTCAGCCTTAGGTAATCATGTTGCCTTAAGTGCGATTGGAGGTGGTGGAGGTGGTGGTGCCGCATCTACCAGTACTGGCCGAGGAGGTGGTGGAGGTGGTGGTGCTAGTTATGGTACTGCTGGTGGTGCTGGTGCACAAACCTCATATACTGAAGCTGGAGGGCCTGCGGGAAGTAGTTACGGATCAGCAAATCTATCAACTATCTATTTGGGTTCAGGCGGAGGAGAGTCGGGAACTCCAGTTAACTATGCTAATAACCCAGGAGGAAACGGAGGAGGATTGATTATCATTTATGGAAATAATATCCAAAACACTGGAGCCATCAATGCCAGTGGCAACAATGGATCAAATGGTTTTTCTTCGGCTGCTGATGATTGCCAAGGTGGTGGAGGTGGCGGTTCGGGTGGATCAATATTGATCACAGGAAATGTTTTATCATTGGGCTCATCCATTATTACTTCAGCTGGCGGTTCCGGCGGTGTTGGCGGCTCTAACAAATGGGGAGGGACTTGTGGTGCTGGCGGTTCCGGCGGTGTTGGGATAATAGCCCTCAACTATTACGGAACAGTTTCGGGAACATCTTCACCTGCATCAACTAATACTAAAAAAACTTCTTCGTTAGGAGCGGCGGGTCCATGGGAATGGTATTGTGTGGATGGCAATGATTATAGCGCCAAATGTTCAGCCACCCAAATCACCCCTACTTGTGGCTCCGCAAATAATAGTTATTCTAGTTCAGCCCCGACAACCAATTTATGCGTTACGGGATCCAATGCCGTTACAAAAGATTGGGCAAATTACAATTTTAGTGCAAGAAAAGCAATAACAATCACCAATAGCTCGGGTACTGTGCTCACAAATTATCAAACAGCAATTGCCATTGCGTACGAATCAGCTATGCAAGCCGATTTTGATGATATTCGTTTTTATGATGCCAATAAAAATGAACTCAACTATTGGCTAGAGACAAAAACCAATAGCACTCTTGCTAAATTTTGGGTGAAGGTTCCATCCATTCCAACTACAGGAACAACAATATATGTCTATTATGGAAATTCTTCCGTTGGCTCGCTCAGCAACGGAAATAATGTTTTTGTCTTTTTTGATGATTTCAATGACTTGTCAAAATGGAATACTACGCCGATTCCATACAACAGTGGCACAGGTTCAATTTCTGTGTCTGGGGGAGAGGCCACAATAGCTTCAACTAACACTACTGGAGTTTCTTTTTCTTCCTTGTCTACGGTTCCAGATAGGGATATGAAGGTTAGACTAAATATGACCTATCAATATGCATCGGCATCATATAGTCAGTCAAGAATTCAAATCGTAAATAATTCCAGCGCCGATCCAGGAGCTTCCGATGGATTATATTTTTACCCAGATGGCCTTTATTTTGGAGCTAATGGCGCAACAACGTCATTTGCTAATACTTTTAATTCTTCAACAGGAGTCAATTACGAATTTAGTTCGTCGGCCAGCGCAAAGGTGTCAGTCAATGATACATTGAAAGGAACACTAAGTAATACGGCACCTTCTCATGCAGGAAAATATATTCGTTTATGGAGTTATTATAACAGCTCTTTCAAACTAAACTGGATGTTGATTAGTGAATATTCAGCGACCGAGCCAGCAGTTACCGTTGGCAGTGCCGAGGCATTAACTCCTCCAGCTTTTCCTGCAAGCAGTCCATGGTCTTGGCAATGTTATGCTGGAGGTCCTGTAAGTGAAGTATGTACCGCTGCAGCAAATATTCCAGGCTGCGGGTCAGCCAATGGCACAACCGTTGCCAGCGCCCCAACATCTGATTTGTGCAATCTAGCTAGTAGTGCTGTTAAGCTTGATTGGGGAGATTACACCTCTTCAAAAAGAAGATCAATTACAATTACCAACTCTAATGGGTCGGCTTTAACTAATTATCAAGTCGCAGTAAATATTCCTTATTATACTGGAATGCAGACCGACTTTGATGATCTTCGTTTTACTGCTGCCGACAAAACTACTCCATTAAGCTATTGGTTAGAAAGCAAGACCGACGGTTCTACTGCAAAGGTCTGGGTAAAGGTTCCGTCCATTCCAGTTGCGGGAACAACAATATATGTTTATTATGGAAACGCCTCAGCCAGCAGTCTTAGTAATGGAAGCAACACTTTTACATTCTATGACAATTTTGATGGAAGCTCTTTAGGTTCTGGTTGGACAAGTACTGGACTTGCTTCCGCAAGCGTCACTGGTGGCTATGTTGATACCGAAGCAAATACAAATACATGGCAAACGGGATCGGGTCTTAATTATAATGGATTAAACCTTACCGGAAATTTTGAAATGATGGGGACTTTTTCCTGGTATGAAAGACCTTCTGATTTAGCGGAAATTTATTTGGCCATAAATAATAACGCAGCTTATGTGGGGATGGATGATGCATGGTCAGCGAATAGTGGCACTTACTTCGCCCATTGCGGAGGAGTAAATTGGGAAAGTGGAGTAGGTACTGCTGCAGCAAGTGGAACTGCAAATGTTAAGATTTCCAGAATAGGAAGCACTATAAAAACTTATCAAGATGGAACTGAAAGATGTAGCGGCACATACTCAAATGCAATTACTAATATTTTTTTCAGCAATGATCGTTATCAAACTAATGCTGGAAAAACAGGACGATTATATTCAGTAATAATCAGAAGCTTAGCTTCCTCTGAGCCAGTACCAACAGTTAGTAGTACCGAGGAAACCTATAATGCAGTTCTTGCAACCACTGGTCCTTGGCAGTGGAAATGCGCTAATAATAGCGGAACTGTCAATACCGATATTTGCGCAGCAAATCAATCAGGTGCAATTACGATAACAAATCCTAAAAATCCATATCAAATTGACGCAACCAATAAGACAAATAATTATTGGTATTGTAGCGGATATTTTGATAGCACTAATACCTATCAAACAGGAAGAAGTGGATCATTAGATTTCCAATTTAATTATAGTGACAACACTGCGGGAAGTACGTTGCGTAATTATAGATTTGCATTTAGTCCTGCCAGTGATCCAGCGGGAACTGATGCTGTAAGGGTTCCAGTTGATAATAGTACAAACTTGTCGCTAGAATGGACAAACATAGCTTCGCCCTATATTGCTATTGGAGCTACAGTCAATGCGAACAATGCAGTTACTGTAAACAAATCTTCCAGTCAATCACTTGGACAAATTGCTTATGGAAATTCATATAACTGGTGGGTAAAATTAAAAAACAGTGGGGGGACAGATTCTGGCTGGATTCCAGGAGGTTCGTTCAGCACTTTGCTAAAAAAAGCGCCAGTCATAAAATTCTTGCCTTCAAATTATATCATCTATAACAAAAAAGTGAGATTCTGCTCTACAGCCGACATTACTAATCCTTCAGACTCGTGCTATTCAACATGTTGGAAGGGGACAGGAACGCCCGCCAATTCTGATCTGGAAGGGTCAAACTGGAAATGCTCCATTTGTTATGATTCTTCTAATGTGGCCGTTCCGTGTAGCAGTTCAAATTCTAATACTTTTACATGGACATTGCCCAGCTCGGGAGTTACGTTTGCAACAGGGTCAACTGCTGCTACAGCAAATCCAGAATTAATATTTACTGCAAGTCAGCCGATAAAACTAAAAATTAACGATAGTGTTACCGGAGTTACTTGTGGCTATCAGCGTACCGAAACTTCCGATACTAGTAGTATCGGAGCGAAAGCAAAGTGGATAGAAAAATAAAAAGCAAGAACAAGGTTAATTCCTTGTTCTTTTTTTATCAGTTTTGTTTTTTGCTATAAAATGTTAAAATAAGAACATCAATATAAATACCAAAGATATGTTTAAGAAATTTTTGTCTATATTATTTTTATTCGTTTTGTTGATTTCTTTTTTTGTGGCTTCAGAAACAAGAGCTGCTACTACTATAGTAAAAGGGAAGTGCAATGAATCATATGCCAAAAAATTAATTACATATAGTGATTTTAAAAATTCTTGGGTTTCGGCAAAAGGGTCTGGGTTTTGTGCGTCAGGAACAATCTATTCTCAAGTTCCTAACTGTGTCAGTTATGTTAACAGCATCAAATGTACTTATGCTTGCATGGGAACAGGAAAAAACAATTCAGTTTGCAATTTTTATGTAAAGAAAGAAAACAATTGCGGTAGTGCGAATGGAAAATCTTACGCCGCTGCCCCAAACGATAATCTTTGTGCATCTGGATCAACAGCTTCTATCGTTGAAGATAGAACATCATCGTGGGGATGGAATTGCAAATCTTATGATGGCGTCTTAGTCTCATATTGTTCTGCAAATAAAAGCTGTTTTAAAAGCGGGGAATATGTTAGTGGCACACAGCAGTGTTGTAGTGGATTATTTTTGTGTCCAGTAAGTGGAGGCTCATATTTAGGACAATGTTCAGAGAGGTGTTCGGGAGATTGTGATTCATCATATTCTCCTGCCTGTGGAACCGATGGAAAAGATTACAACAATGAATGTCTTGCCAGAAAATTTGGAGGAGGATTAGCATACAAGGGTGAATGCAAATACAATGGAGTTAAGTGTGGTGTAGCTAGTGAAAAAACAGGATATTCATTAACGGACAAAAATAATCTTTGCAGCGTTGGAAATGCGTCCGCTGTTTCTGGGTCTGGTCCTTGGTATTGGACTTGCAGAAGTGATTCAGGGTCATGGGGGGTTTCTTGCTTTGCAACTCCAAAAAATTCTATTAATGGTACCTGTGGAGATTCTAATGGCAAAACATTCAAATCTCAACCAGCAGCTAATTTATGCAAAACAGGAACAGCTAGCACAGTAAGTGCAGGAAATGCATGGTACTGGACTTGTAATGGGAGTAGTGGGGGAGAAAAGTCTTATTGCTATGCAAGCAGAGAAGGATATGTTGCCAATGGTGTTTGTGCGACTACAGCATTCAACTACAAACCCCAAACTAATATTTGTCTTTCGGGAATTGATTCTGATCTAAAAATAGTTAATGGACAGTGGAAATGGACTTGCGATGGAATTAATGGAGGCACAGATGCTACTTGCTATGCTAGTTATTATTTTTCTAGTTTTCCCGAAACTTATGAAACAGGAATTTGTGGTTCATCAAGCGGATCTTCAGTCGGAACAGAGCCAACAACTAATTTTTGTAAAGCAGGATACTTCAAAGATTTTCGCTGGGATGAAAACTCTAAGGAATGGAGATGGACTTGCAGCGGAACAGGAGGGGCAAGCAGTGTTAACTGCGGAGCATATTATTCATCTAGTTTGATAAAGTCCAATGGTCAGTGTGGCTCGTCAGCGGGTGCATCTTTTCAATCCTCACCAACAACTAATTTATGTGCAAAAGGCAGTCCATCTGTAATTACAGGAACAGGCCCATGGTCTTGGACTTGTAGTGGTGTTAGTGGAGGAAGCAGTACTAATTGTAGTGCCAAAAAGGTATCAGTTATTAATGGTGCTTGCGGATCGTCAGCGAAATCAGGATTATCAATGGCTCCAACAGCCAATCTTTGTAGTGCTGGGGATGCTTCCTCAGTCTCAGGATCTGGTCCTTGGTACTGGACTTGTTTTGGTAGTTTGGGAGGAAAAGATACACAGTGTACTGGCAAGACCTCAGAAACATTATCACCAAGAACGGATTCAGAAAATTTTATGATGCTTGAAACATTCGTTACAGCAAATAATGAAAAAGGAATCAGAATTTCTTTAAAAGATTATGGAATTAAAATTTTTATGAATAAAGGAAAGGCTCCTTACAAGAGCGGGATAACTCCTGATAATCCTAAAGATTCAGATTTTGTAAAAGTAACTCCTCCTTCGGGATGGGTAGATTCTAGTTTTTTCATTTTTCCAGATAATAGCAGCGCTAATGATACATATTGCTTTGATGCATGGTACAAACCAGAATGGGAAAATGGAAAACTAAGCAGTGCCTCTCAATTTTATTCCGACTGCATAAGTATGACGCCAGAATATCCAGCAGCTCCAACCAGCCTAGGAGTTAGGCTATACCCAGTTAGTATTGGTGGGGCAATTGCGCTCACATCTTGGGATGATTTCAAAGATACCAAGAATCATCCAAACAGATATTCTTCAGTGGTTATAAGAACCAAGGGAATCTCTCCATTCTATCCAGATGCAACATTGACTAGTAATGATCAGATTATTGGAGCTAGCTGCAGTGCAACAGGAAAAGGTTGTCCAGCTTACGATATTGTTGCGAATGGAACACAAAGATCAATAATCAGTTACTTGCCAACAGGAAGCTATTGCTACACTGCATGGACAAGGTACTGCAATGGTTATTATTGCAATAATTCAAAAAAGCCATCCTTTTGGTGCTTTGAAGTAAAATAAGAAAAATGAAAAGGAAAGATGGAAAATATAAAAAATATCTTTCTTATTCTAAAAAATTAGCTTTTACACTAATAGAACTTTTAGTTGTCATCGCCATCATCGGCATTCTCGCCGGTATTATTATCGTGTCCATGTCGGGTGCCACCGACAAAGCTAATATCGCTAAGTCTCAAGTCTTTGCCAACTCTGTTAGGGACACACTAGGAGCCAATCTAGTTTCCGAATGGAGGTTTGATAGCACAACCAGCGATGGTAGTACTGCTACAACAACTGATGTTTTGGACACATGGGGAACAAGCAACGGAACCCCATCTTCTCAGCCAATAGTCAAAACTGGTTCATCTTGTGTTAGCGGTTCTTGTCTTCAATTTGATGGAGCGGACGATTATATTGATTTTGGAAAGAGTCCATCTCTAAGCATGGGAACAGGAGATGCTACCGTTTCGCTGTGGGTTAAATTTGATAATGCCAGCTCATCACAATCTGAGACTTTAATTAGGTGTGGTGGAGGGGATACTGCAGATAGTGGTTATTGGATTATGAGATACGTTGGAACGTCACAACTTTTTTGTTATTTTACCGATGGAACAGGATTAAGACTTTCTGCTAATTTGTCTCCATCAGAATTTCTGAAATCAAATATTTGGTATAATATTGTAATAACTTTTGACAGAGACAATGTTGCGCAAGCATATATCAATGGATCCAAACAAATAGGATATTCAATGGACATCTCAGCTCAAAAGGGGGCCGTGCAAAATGCCCAAAGCTTTAGAATTGGAGCTTGGGCTGCCACTAACAGTCGTCTTTCTGGCAAGATGGATGAAATCAGAGTCTACAATGCCATTATGCCAACCTCACAAATCAAGCAACAATATTTTGCTGGGCTACAACAATTATTGGCCAATGGTGAAATTACTAGGAAAGAGTACGATCAAAGAATCGCTGATTTAGAATTTAACATTTCTCAAAAATAATTATGAGTCCTAAACATTCTTTCACTTTAATAGAGTTGCTAGTTGTCATCGCCATCATCGGCATCCTTGCCGGTGTTATTATCGTGTCCATGTCGGGTGCCACCGATAGTGCAACCCTTGCCAAAGCCAAAGTATTTGCCAATTCTATGCGCGACTCTATGGGAAATAATATGGTTTCCGAATGGAGGTTTGATGGTTCAGGAGTTGCAGATGGCGCTGCTGCTACAACAGCATATACTCAGGATACATGGAGCAGTGGCAACAACGGAACAATTGTTGGAACTCCTTTTGTTTATTCAGGATCTAGTTGTGTTTCTGGTTCTTGCCTTCAATTCAATAATACAGACCGAATGAATGTTGGAAATAACTCATCATTAAACATAAAAGATAACATTACTCTAAGTCTATGGATTAAAGCATCTATTTCAACTCCATCTGGATGGGTAAATTTTATCAACAGTAATAGTAATGGCAACTGTGACAGTGGTTCTTATTGCATAAGGTGGAGTGGAGCCCGTCTTTATTCACACTATTACGGTGACTCTTCCAGTGCCGCAACCTATATTAGCCAAAATCTTATAAATGACAATAAGTGGCATTTTTTAACCAGTATTTATGATGGAGCGAATATCTATCTCTATTTAGATGGGGCAAAAAAAATGACAGGATCGTTAACTGGGCAATTAAGAAATATTCCTAATGTTGTTTCTATCGGAAATCCAGGAACTGGTTATAGCGAAATGATTGATGACATTAGAATATTTAATATTGCTATGCCAACTTCTCAAATCAAGCAACAATATTTTGCTGGGCTACAACAATTAGTGACCAATGGTGAAATTACTAGGGGAGAGTACGATCAAAGGATTGCTGATTTAGAATTTAACATCTCGCAAAAATAATATGCATAGCAAATCATCATTCACTTTGATAGAGTTGCTAGTTGTCATCGCCATCATCGGCATCCTTGCCGGTATTATTGTTGTATCAATGACTAATGCCACCGACAAGGCAAACATTGCCAAGTCTCAAGTCTTCGCCAACTCACTCCGAGATACACTAGGTGCCAATCTAGTTTCCGAATGGAGACTTGACGGTACAGCAACTGATGGTAGTGTTGCCACAGCATCTGACGTTCTAGATACATGGGGAACAAACAATGGAATAATCACTACGCAGCCAATAGTCAAAACAGGTTCATCCTGTGTTTCTGGTTCTTGTCTTCAATTTGATGGAGTTGATGACTTTGTTAATTTTGGAAATAATCCCTCATTAAGTATGGGCACGGGTGATATGACAGTTTCATTATGGGCCAAGTTTGACAATGCAATAGCACCCCTTAATTGGGTGTGGCGGAGCAAATTCTGGACAGGACGGTTATTGGATTTATCGGCATAGCGGAATGAGTAGATTGGGTTGTGCTTTTTCGGACGGCACAACAACATATCTCGGAACATATTTATCAGCCCCGGGAACATTAGTCGGAAATACTTGGTATAATATTGTGATAACTTTGATAGGGATAATGTTGCGCAGGCATACATTAATGGAGTCAAACAGGTGGGAACCGTGGCTATTTCAACGCAACAAGGAGATGTTCAAAATGCAAAAAGCCTTACAATAGGAGCTTGGACAGGAACGGCTCATTTTTTTGCTGGCAAAGAAGACGAGGTTCGCATTTACAATGCCATTATGCCAACCTCACAAATCAAGCAACAATATTATGCTGGACTGCAACAATTATTAGTCAACAAAGAAATCAATGGGGGAGAGTACGATCAAAGAATTGCAGAATTGGAAAATTATTCAATGCGTCCATAAATACAAATTTTTGCCTCAAAGCCCCAAAAACCTTGTGCTTACAAGGCTTTTTTGTTATACTTTAAGCGTATCAAACATAATCATAATTTTGAATCTTTGGTATCTGTTTAAAATAACAAAAAATTTTAAAAAGATTTAAAGAAAAGAACTTTAAAAAATAAAAAAGAATAACTTTATTTTAGTTGGAAAGCCAAAATTCAAATCGCCAATATGACAGATTTATTAACGCCAATCGTCGTGGCGATAATAGCACTATTGATCGGTGCTCTTGTTGGGTACTATGTTAGACAATCAATAGCACGAAAAAGGGCTGGAACTATTGAAGCTGAACTTCAAAAAAGGATTACTCAAACAAAACAGACTATTGATGAAATGATGAGTAAATCAAAGGAAAAGATTGAAGAAACGGAACGAAAATCTTATTCTGATCTAGAGGAGAGGCAGAAAGTAGTTATCAAGGCTGAAAATCGTCTTTTCAAAAAAGAAGAAGAATCTGATCTTAAAGAGAAGAATATTGCAACAAAAGAAAAAGAAATAGCCGATAAAATAGAAAGGCTAAAAGAAATTAAGCGAGAGATAGAGGCAATGAGAGAAGATGAACTCAAAAAACTTGAAAAGATTGCTGGGCTTAATCGCATTCAGGCAAAAGACGAATTGCTTGGAAAAATAGAAAAAGAATATGAGTCTGAAACCTTAGAAAGGATAAGGAAGATGGAAGATAGGGGAACGGATCAATATGAAAGAAAGGCACGAGAAGTTATTACTCATGCCGTTCAGGGATACGCCCTAACACAGACTCAAGAAATTACCACTTCTTCTGTCGCTATTCCTTCCGATGAGATAAAAGGAAGGATAATCGGTAAAGAGGGTAGAAACATTAGAGCATTTGAAAAAGCAACTGGAGTAGAATTAATTGTAGATGAAACGCCAGGCTTAGTAATTATTTCTAGTTTTAATCCCGTAAGGCGAGAAATAGCAAAAATTGCTTTGGAAAAGCTTTTGCGAGATGGTAGGATACAACCTTCACGTATAGAGCAAGAAATAGAAAAAGCTGAACAGGAAATTACTAAAAAAATTAAAGAAGCAGGTGAGGCTGCAATTTATGAAACAGGAGTGCTAGATTTGCCAGATAAGTTAGTGCAAATATTAGGAAGATTACAGTTTAGGACTAGTTATGGGCAGAATGTTTTAAGTCATTCAATAGAAGTCGCCCATTTGGCTGCAGCAATAGCCGCAGAAATAGGATTAAACGTTGCAGTTTGTAGAAAGGCAGGATTATTGCATGATATTGGAAAAGCCTTAGACTACAAAGTAGAGGGTTCCCATGCGGACATCGGAGGGAAGATACTTGAAAAATTTGATGTAGACCCAGTGATTATTTCCGCAGTTAAGGCGCATCATGAGGAATATCCTTATGAAAGTCTTGAGTCAAGAATAGTTCAAGCCGCAGACCAGATTTCTGGAGCAAGGCCAGGAGCTAGAAAAGATACATTAGAAAATTATTTGAAGCGACTAGAAGATTTAGAAGACATTGCTCTTTCATTCCATGGAACAGATAAGGCTTATGCCATTCAAGGAGGGAGAGAATTAAGAGTGTTTGTCCAACCGAAAGAAATAGATGAATTGGAAGCTCACAAGCTTGCCAAGGAAATCGCCCAAAAGATACAGGAAGAATTAAGGTATCCGGGTGAAATAAAAGTTTTGTTGATTCGCGAATCCAGAATAATAGAATATGCAAAATAAAGGTCGATAACTTACTTAGTTTATATTTTAAATTTATAAATACCAATTAGATAACGCTTAGTATGGAAACATCTAAGCAATAAAAAAACTATGACAAAAGAAGATATCGCTGAAGCAATTGTAAAAGCAACAGCAATGACTAAAAAAGATGCCTCTGAGGTTTTGAATGTTATTTTAGATGAGATTACAAAAGTTTTATCAAAGGGTGGAGAAGTAACCCTAACAGGATTTGGAACTTTTAGAGTAGGAAAAAGAGCTGCTAGAAAGGGAAGAAATCCTAAAACAGGTGAAGAAATTCAAATAGCTGCTAGTAAGAGTCCAAAATTCAAACCAGGAAAATCATTAAAAGACGCTGTAAAATAGTCTTTAAGCACCCCCTTTGGGGGTGTTTTTTATTTTAAAACAAGGACTTGCTTTGTTTTAAGTATTGATTTATTATTAAACTAATAATCATAATAAAATAAAAAGATATGGAGAAAATAAGCATGGGAGGCGCTTTAGCAGCAATAATTTTGGGAATATTCTTTATTATAGGAATTTCTTGGGTTAACAATACTTGGCTAGAAGTTAAGGCTTCAGACAACTCTTTAAGCGTCACAGGTTCTGCAAAAAAGACTGTTACCTCAGATATTGCAAAATGGAATTCTAGCTTTTCACGCAAGGTTACTGAAAGTGAATTAAAAAATGGATATGCAATGATGAAAGGCGACGAAGCAATAGTTACAAAATTTTTAAAAGCTAACAAAATTGAAGATTCAGAAATTACTATTTCTCCAGTTAGTTTGCAAAAAGAGTATGGCTATCAAAAAGAAGGAGTAGATGCACCGCAAGAATATACTTTAATGCAGACAGTTTTAGTCCAATCAGGAGACATTGAAAAAATAAAAAACCTTTCAAAAAATACCCAATCGGTTATTGATCAAGGAGTAATTTTTTCAAATGGTAGTCCAGAGTACTATTACTCAAAATTACCAGAAACAAGAGTTGAATTACTACCAGAAGCAATGAAAGATGCTCAATCAAGAGCTGATAGTATTGCCGGAACTACTGGTAAAAAAGTAGGGACATTAAAGGCTGCAAGCGTTGGTGTTGTTCAAGTAACCCAGCCTAACTCTGTTGATATTTCCGACTATGGAAATTACGACACTTCAACAATAGAAAAAGAGGTAATGGTTACAGTAAAAGCATCATTTACTTTAAAATAAAGCTCAAAGCCGACCAATTGGTCGGTTTTTTGTTTGCAAAAATCGAAAACATAACATCCGATAATATATGTTTAGTTTTTCAAAAAACGATATCGTCAGCATTGCATTTTAAGTAACACTATGGTATCAAAAAAATGGTTAATATGGAAAAAGACTTTATTGAATTAATTCATTTGGCTATAGCAGACTTACCATTAAATTTGGGAGGAATAAGATGCTATGAAGCAGCTAGAATTATTGCTCCTATCTTGAGGCAATTCGGAAAAGTAGAAATCAAGAACGGAGTTGTGTGTTACAACACACAGGACTTGCTCAAAGAAAATCTTGCATCAGAAACAATTTATGAATTGTTAGGAGATAGAGATGAATTATTAAAAAAAGGAAAAATTAGTTTTTTCCATTCTTGGTGTGAAGTATCAGTTGATATAGGCGAAAAGATAATAGTTGATTATCATCCTTTTTTTAAAGTAAATGATAATATTGCTACAACACTTATGATTGTCGGCAAAAAACTTGATCTGCCTCATCAATATTATTCAGTTGCACATCAAATAGGTAGGGTGATTGTCTGGCTAGATAGACTGCCTCCTTATGTTGTAGTTTTAAAAAAAACATTATCTTATTAATAATGTTTATTTTTTTTGAAATCGGCTTCGGAATCAGAAAAGGGAATATACCCTCGGGGAATTGCCTTCATCGTTTCTTTCTAGAAACTCTTCAGGCCGGCTTCGGGGTCAGCCACCTTCGTATCGGTTCTTGCTAGAACCGACTCAGGCTGGCTCGCGACCAGTCGTCGCTCCGCCGTTAATTTTTTAAATTAACCCTCAGCTTCAATTCCCTGGACCCTCGGGGAATTGTCGTCAAATAAATTTTTACTAAAATTTTTTGACGACCAGCCTCAAGCCCAGTCGGCTTTCCGGCTTCAATTCCCTGAGGGTCTTCTATAAACAAAAACTATCTCATTAAGAGATAGTTTTTATTTGTGGACCCTCGGGGAATTGAACCCCGGACTCATCCATGCCATGGATGCGTGTTACCTCTATACTAAGGGCCCAAGAGATATTCAAAGATATTCTTATTATATGTATTTTTAGAAAATATTCAATATTAAAAAAAGGACTTATATATCTCGTCCTATTTCTTCTATTCTCCTTGTTCGCGTTAGCTTAATTTGACCAGGTGGCCCTTCTTCATTAATTCCTTCATGTGCTACCAAATAAGGGGGGATAGGGTATCCATCTTTAGGGATTTCTCTTTTCAATTTTATCACCTTTAAAGAACTTGTTTTTATTATATGTATTTTTAGAAAATATTCAATGACTAAAATAAAAAATGGACTAAATTAGTCCAATTAGTAGGATATGATTTGTCGAGTTTGACTATCAAAATAGTATCTTAATCATTAGTTTAAAACTCATTCCTAGCATACATCCTATTAGTAATATACTTACAGACAATCCAAGAAATGAAAAAAGCCAAAATTGAAGAAAGAATCATCAAAGAATAAAGAAATAAACACAGGAATGATAATGCCACCGGATCAGCACTATTTTGATTTAAGGTAATAGCTGCATCCATGCTTGTTGTTGTCAAGTTTGTAGTTGCACTCATCATTTTTTCTCCTCTTTCTAATCTCAAAGAGCTTGCTTTCATTATATTTATTTTCAGAAAATATTCAATATTAAAAAAGGACTTAATAAATCAAAAATTATCAATTTATTAAGTCCAACTTTTGTTGTTTCCGCAATTGCTGTTCTGTATGCGATAGGATCATCAGGGTAGATTACGTCAAGAAGTCCGTAGGCTTCCAAAATGACAATCTCGCTTTTGTCCTCTGCATCAACTATCTTTTTGCCACGATACTTTTTTAGCAGTTTGAGACACTCATCCTCTCCCATTGGAAAAGGCAAGTAGCTTGGAATCATTCTTATCCATAAAATAACTTCAGCCACTGCAATTAGTATAAAAATTGCAACAAGCAATAACATCTCTTTTTCCTCCATTTTCTTCAAAAGAGCTTGCAATTATTATATATATTTCTAGAAAATATTCAATGACTAAAATAAAAAATGGACTAATTAAGAAGTCCATCAATCTAATGATCCAAGTTTAAGACGTCCTATGCCAACACGTGTTGAGAGGGCTTTTTCTAGACGCCATATCCTTCTCCTCCCGCCACTTATTTCAATTTTTTCAGAGGAACTAATTCTTATACATAATCCATTTGCATTCAACTCCTCTATTATTGGGACATCTTCAATATCAAGTGGCCTTTCTTCGGCATATTTTTTAACAATGCATTCCTTAGGTGTTTTGGGAAACACAAGAAGCATGGGTCTCATTAATAATATGCGAGTGCAGATTTCAGGTAGTGCAAAATAAATAAACGAGGATAAATAGAATAATATTAAACAAAAGTAAAAAATACAGACTATTAATAAACCTACATCCATTTTAATCTTCCTAGCTCTCGTAACGAGCTACTTAGTTTATATTATATTCTCTATAAATGTTCAACCCCCATACGATTTGTGTGTCCTCGGAAGGAATCGAACCTTCATCTAGAGCTTAGGAGTCTCTTGTTCTGTCCATTGAACTACGAGGACGATATCAACTAACACAGAAAATGTAACACAATTTTTATTTGTTATCAATGGTAACTTTGTGGTAGAATTAAGATAAACTTAAGTAGAAATTACAAAATAAAAAAACACCTATGTTTAAGTCTCCAATTGTCAATATTGCAAAAAAAGCTTGCCCCGCTGTTATTACTATTGTTGCCTCAAGAGATTTGCCTCAAATAGAAGAATACTATTTTCTTCCAATTAAGGGAGAAAAAGTTGCCTTTCCAAAAAAAATAGCCGAGGAAAAACAAAAAACAAAAATTGGGGGAGGTTCAGGATTTATAGTCTCCAGTGATGGCTATGTTTTAACATGCAATCACGTTGTAGATGATGGGGAAGCAGATTTTACAGTAATTGTTGATACAAATCACAAATACCAAGCAAGAGTTTTAGCAAGGGACCCATTAATAGATGTTGCTATTCTCAAAATAGAGGAGAGTGCATTGCCATTTTTAAAACTGGGAAACTCTGACAATGTTGAATTGGGAGAATCAGTGCTTGCAGTCGGCAACCCATTAGGAGAATTTGAAGATACTCTTTCTCTTGGAATAGTTTCGGGATTAAGTAGAAAAATTACTGCCTACGGCGGGGACTCAAAAGCTACAAATCTTCGTGGATTAATACAAACCGATGCCGCAATTAATCCAGGTAATTCAGGAGGACCACTTGTTGATATGAATGGAAAGGCAATCGGAATTAATACTGCAATGATTGTTGGAGCAGAAAATATTGGTTTTGCTATTCCAATTAATTATATAAAAGACGATTTAGACGAGGTCAAAAATACTGGTAGGATCAAAAAACCATTCCTCGGAATTAAGTACATACTTTTAAATGATGAAATCGCAAAAACAAATAAACTGAATTATGATTATGGGGCATTAGTAGTTCGGGAAATGTTCGGCGAATCTCCAGTAGCAAAAAATTCTGCTGCCGAGCAAGCAGGTTTGCGTGAATATGATATTGTCTTAGATATTAATGGCGAAAGAATTACTCAAGAAAATCCTTTGAACCATATTCTATCAAAAACCAAAGTAGGGGACACTGTAGAATTGACAGCAGCAAGAGGAAAAACTATCAAAAAATTTAAAGTTCGCCTTAAAGAAAAGAAATAAAATAAATCCGCTATCAGCGGATTTGTTTATTGATATTTTTTTTAAATATGCTATAAGATCATTGGATCTTTTGGAGGATTTAGACGATGAAACTTGTAGATATTCCAGCTTCTTTTGTTATAGTGTTCTTGTTTATCATCTGTCTCTTTGGGGCAATGATAATCACATTTTGTAAGGCAATGGCAGTACTAATAATGAGAGGGATAAGATTTTTCTCACTTGTTAAAATCATCTTTAGTAATTCCAATAACTTTAGGATGATTTTTTTGGCAAGTATTGATATTGCAGTGTTATTATTTGCAATATGGTTTATAATTTTTAAGCCAAACGCAGAATCAGTAATCAAATTCTGCTTGGTGCCCATTATTCTTATTGTTATTTACCTTATGTTCAGCCGGAGAAAAAAAAGAGGATAACCTCTTATTTTTTTATAAACAGCCATTGATTTCTTTTTCTAATCTGTCCAAAAAGTTTTTATAAAATTCTATTCTTTCTTTAGCAATTTTTTTTCCAGAAACAGTGAACATTTTTGCTTCAATCGTTTTGATTTTTACTTCAAATTCTGTCTGAGGACTATCGGTTGTTTTAGATTTTTTTTCAATCGCTATTTTTGTCTGCTCAGGCGTTGTATATATCTGGGTATTATTTCTTCCAACCCAAGCCATTGCTCGTGATATTCCTATTGCTCCAGTAGAGTCCAGTTTGTCGGCATCAAATAATATTTTAGCCTCAATCGTCTCGGGCTTAACACTGTTACGATAACGATGAGCAGATATACAGTGTTTTATATTTTCAACTTCTTCAGCAGTAAAATCAAAATCCTTCAAAATTAAACCAGCCATTTCTGCTCCAAGTAAAGCATGGTCAAGCTCAGGGTTATTGTTTTCTTCTTCTCTTGCGATATCATGCAACATTGCCGCAGCTTCAAGAACATTCCCATTAACATCCTTTTCTCCTTTTGCTAAATGCAAACATAAATTATAAACCCTGATTGTGTGTTCAAGGTCGTGATCAGAAGAAGAGGGGATAGCCGCAATAATATCTTTAAGCTTTTTAATTTTTTCATCCATATTTTTACTTTAATCCATTATCATATGTCATTCAAGTTTGTTTTTTCAATATTTCAAAAAGTAGTATTGTACAATTTTGAACCAAATAGAAATTAGTGATATAATTCAATCAAATTAAGGATTAATATAGTAATGAACAGACGTGCATTCACCCTCATTGAATTATTAGTAATCATCGCAATTGTCGGCATCCTCGCCGGCATTCTTATTGTCTCTATGTCTGGCGCAACGAATAATGCCTATGACGCTAGACGCAAGGCCGACATCGCCAATCTCTATTCTAGTATTGTCGCTCGGGGATCAACCTCTGCTTATCCCGATTTGTCTGCAGATATCAATGAATCTTCTCCAACCGTTCTCAAGGATTTCATTAACACTTATCTCAAATCAATTCCCACTGATCCCAGAGGCCCTCACCAATATTTCTATTACGGTGATGGGGCAGACTTTGCCGTTGGTGCTGTCTTAGAAGATGGCACTTGTTTTGTTAAACAAACCAAGCCGACTCTTTTTGACACAACTGCTTGTACTAAATTAAAACAAGGAGGAATTGGATTAGTAGAGAACTTTATGGTTCTCGGCGGCGGTTCATCCTACAATCTCAAATGGACACTTCCATCGGATTTTGTCCTCAGTGATCCAACTACTGCCACTGCCTTAATCTGTTTAGGAAAGAATAAGACTGACACCAATCCTCCTACCGACAGCGAACTTCTAACTTCAGGAACATTGGTTGCCATCATCAGTGGAGGCACCGAATACCGATACTATGCTTCCAATGCCGATTACAATTATTATTGTAAAG
>Ga0172381_10001901_pt1 | contig 23829 bp, 26 predicted proteins | sample Leawel6488metaG_FD_119754 | JGI IMG/M metagenome (GOLD analysis project Ga0172381, IMG submission 119754) | Leachate microbial communities from a municipal landfill in Southern Ontario, Canada - Leachate well 64-88 metaG | ecosystem: Engineered > Solid waste > Landfill > Unclassified | place...
AACACGAACCCAATCAATAGCAATAGACCAGCGCAGGCGCAATCGTTGAGCATAGGGCAACGTGCGAATCGCAGCGATAACGTAGCAGCAGGCCAAACGGCGAGGGGGGGGATAGGGGTTGGGATAATAGGTGATAGGCCTACACCCCTCCCATCTCAATTTTACATAGAATCGGGTAAGCGACAGGGTTTATCTTTAATTTAATAAATACGAAAAAATTTTTGATAGGAAAATAGCGATGGAAAAGATTTGGATATGTTTAGTATTTGTGGTGTTGGCGATATGGTTACCTTTTTACGTTGGTTTTAACGATATAGGTCAGCAGCGTAATGTAGTTGACAACACTTGCATATATTATCATCCTACGATAAAGGCGAGTGCTGATGTTGACTGCAATGAGTTGGTATATGGTGGCAGCAAGTACAGTCAGAAGTTTTTTGGTACGATGACCAACATACAGATTAAGTTGACTGGCAGTGATACTTCGTTGGGTGTTCGGTTATACATTGACCCTCCTGAGGTTGGCGAGTCTCAGAGTGATGATTTGTTATTGGTCAAGGAGTGGAGTAGTTTGAGTTGTACGACTGGCTATTACGATTACGTTATACCTTCGTTGGATTCAGACACTAACGTTTGGGGTGGTTCTAAGAAGTATGGCAATGTATATGTTGCGGTTGTGGACACGAATAGTACATTAACGACAGATGCAAAGATATGGATATTAACTGAATGACGAAGATAGTAAAAGAGATATACGACCCTGAGACCGAGACATTTACGGTGGTTAGTCCTCCGAAGAAGAAGCGTCAACCTAAGTATGCCGCTAAGCGAGGTCGTGCTTTGAAGGTTGTTAGCGACCCTATGTTTGGCAACAAGGAGTTTATGCCTTCTGCGTTACAGATGCAGTTTGCCCAGATATACTTGAAGCGGTTGGATATGGATATGCCGATAGGTAAAGGCTTAGAGATAAGTATATTAGAGAATGACTTGCACCGGAATATCCAGAATTGGTATCAGTGGAAGAAGAAGCCGGGATTTATGAAGTGGTTTTTGGCATTGAAGGAGAATTTTCATAATACGTTGGGTTTGGCAAATGTTCACAATGCTACATACACCCACGCTGTTAAGGAGAGTCCTCAGGACAGGAAGTTGTATTTAGAAAGATTTGATGCCCAATATAAGCCTCAAACATCCCAGAACATTACTTTTGCCGGATTGAGGCCTATTGAGAATGTGAATGAAGAAGATATGCGTCAGCAGTCGGAGCGATTTAGGAAACAGGTTGAGAGTAAAGTGATATGATATTACCTTTACAATCTGATTTAAAGCCTGTCATTACTGGTGTGGTATTTGACGCTTTGATGAACGATGTCAATGCCCAGCGGGTTGAGTATCGCAGATGCCAGATAGAGCCTTGGTATTGGCTTGTGAACTACGTCTGGACGAAACGTAAGGACGAGAACGTTGAAAGTACAACAGTAGAGAGATTTCCTGCCGATGATTATTTGCAGTTTATATTTGATATGTGTTTCAGGGAGAAGCACCTTGCTATTGACAAGAGTCGTCAAATGCGAATGACGTGGATAATGATGGCCTTTGGTCTTTACTGGGCAGAGTTTCACGAGAATGAAGAAGTTATCTGCCAGACTAAAAAGGAAGACATTGCTGATTCGGAACTTGTTAAGAGGGCATTATTTATATTTGAACAGCAACCTATATGGATGCGGCAGAGTATAGTGGCAAATTCTTTCAATAAACTTAGTTTCCAGAACGGTTCGGTTATCAGGGGTATTCCTTCAGGTGGCGACCAGATAAGGTCTTATAACCCTACACGTTATCTTGGTGATGAGTGTGGATTTCTGGAAGGTGAGTTTGATGAATGTAAGTCAGCGGCTCTTGCTTGTTGTAAGGACGTTAAGTTATTCTCATCGGCTCAGGCTGGTGAATGGGAAGATTTTATAAATGACGTTGCAGCTTAAAAGAAAAGAAAATGAAAACTCTTCTCGGATATAATGATAAATTTGATATTTCAGATAAAATGGAAATAGATTTAAAAAGTGCTTACGCTTAATCCAAATTTTGAAACAGTAATGGAAGGCGTTCAGACCAGACGACTGGCGAATGGCTTTGCGCACCTGCGTGTCCATTACCTTGCCGACCCGTTGAAGCGTGGAGATTGGGCTGTACGGCAATCTGTTTTATATGGTGGTATTGAGAGTCCTACTTGGCGTAGAGAGATGGAGATTGATTACAGTGCGTTCTCTGGCCAGCGGATATGGCCGCAGTTATCTAACTTCCACGATGCGCAATATGATATGAAGAACTGGACTGTTTATCGAGTAATAGACCAAGGAATTAGGCATCCAACAGTATGTCTTTGGGTTGGAGTGAACAAGAAAAAGGACAGACACGTTTTTCGTGAGTACTATTCTACTGGAATGAGTATTGCAGAAAATTGCAGGAATATACTACATATTGACAGGGGCGAGAATATTGCTGGTAATTGGATAGACCCTGCAACCAGAAAGAGGAATGAAGTTGATTTAACTTCGATTGCTCAGGTTTATGGCGAGAATGGGATTGTATGTAATTTTGCCGACAATTCATTTGCCGGATATGATACTGTAAGTCAAATGCTTACCTCTACACTTGCACGTAAAACTATTGATGGTATGAAGATACCTTATATTGATAATTTAAAACCCTCGAAAGAGCAGTTGTATATGCTTGCCGAAAAACCTGCATTAACGTTTGATTTAAGATATATCCCTAAATGTTGGATTGAGATGTGCGGATTGAGATGGCGGCAGAGCAAGGTAGATTCTACACAGAAAGCTCAAACCGAGAAATCTGTTGACGTATTCGATGATGGTCCCGATTGTGTTCGATACGCTTGTAAGAGTCAGTTATCTTTTAGGGAAGTTGCAAAAAAGAATTTAACTATAAGTGAAATTATGGAACTAAATAAAAAACGCAGACAAGGCGATTCCACAGGCCATAGGAGAGCTTACATTGTTTAATAATACTCAAGAATCTGATTTATATAATTACTGGATGAACTGGGTTAAACGGTCTAAAAAGAAGCAACCTATTGAAGCGTGGAAGCGTGCCGAGAGTATGCTTATTATAGACGAAAATAAAACAAACGAACTTCCTCCATTTCTTTCTGGGTACAGACTCTTATATGAGAGTTTGAAAAGTTATCTCGACCAACAAGACCCGACTTTCGATGTAGTTCCTACTAAGGCTTATTTTGGCGATGAAGTTGCATTAAAATCGGCAGAGTGCGATGCTAAGTATTTAGATTATATATGGAGTGAACAGGAATTACAAAAGAGACAGAGTCAGAAATTAGATTCTACTCTTATCAGGAATTATGGTTGCACTTTACTTGGCTTTGACACTAAGAAGTGGATGCCTAAATTAAGTTTCCTGAAAGCAACTAAAGTTTATCCTGACCCTGACTGTGATGGTATTAGGGAAAATGCAAAGGCTATTGCTTATGAGGAAGATATATCAGTTGAGGAATTTGTAAGTAAGTACAAGACTGTTGATATTAAAGCAGTTCTTGAAAAGGCTGGCAATGTACTTACCAGTGAAGAACAAGATGCCTTACCTGACGGTGCTGATAGGAAAATGTTCAAGACAATAAAGATTTACCATATCTTTGCAAAGGGCGATGCGGCATTAAGAAAGAATGGCGATGAGACTGAACCACCAACCGAAAAAGAAGTTGAGTCTTTAATTGAAACACAGCCAAAGAGATATTTACAATTTGCAGATGGTTACACCAAACCATTATTCGATGGTGAATGGCCTTACGATATTGACAATAATGAATTCCCCATTAGCGAGTTACTGTTCAATACTGTTGCTGGCAATTACTATTCTTATACCGACAATGACCATATGAGTAGGATAGACGCTTTCTGCGATGGTCTTTTAAGTGATATTGAAGAAAATGCAAAGATGACAGGCCGAAAGAAATTTGGTGGTTCCGATTTAGCTAAAGACCTTAATCGAGAAACTGTTGAAGACTTTCTTAATAATCCTAAAACTACATATTTGCCTAATTTTCTTGATGCAAGTGGAAAAGCAAAGATACTACAAGTTGATGTCGGTCAATTTGAATATCAGTTAATGACCGCTTATGAATTAGCAAGAAAAGCTCGCAATGAGGCTTCTGCTCTTGGCGAGTTATTGTCTAATACCGCTGAATCATTTAAGGATGTTACCGCTATTGCCGTAAGGGTTCAGGACGCCAATGCTCATCAGCGAGTTAATCGCAGATTGAGTGGTGTATTTGGTTATGAAGAAAGTATAAGAGAAGATGCGATAAAAGTTCTTGAAATTGCGCACCAGTACGTTCCGAAGTATTCAACAGTTGAAGTCAAAGGTTTTAATCAGGACGAACTTACCGGAGAGGTTACTGAAGATACCCAAATGCAGTCCTTGCCTTGGGAACAGGCAAAACTTGCAATAAAAGAGGGTGGGAAACTTATCCAGTTGGGCGTTGATGCGATAGTTGGAGTTGAACTTGCAGAATACTGGCGCGAAGGTCAACCTCAAATGGAATTTAAATTGAGTACGAACATAAGGGTTAAAAAAGGTTCTACTCGTGATACTACTCAAGAAAACAAAGCAGCTATGATGAAACAGTATTACGTTGAAGTCTTAATGCCTTTATATCAAGCCACTAATCGTATGGATTTGGCCGCTGAATACGTCAAGATGATGGGACAAATGGCTGGAATAGACCATATAGACGAACTTATTCCTACGCAGAGAGATGCACAAATGGCAATGCAGAAGCAACAGGAAGCAGAGGCAATCCAGAAAGAGACTGCAATAAACCAGATTCAACCACAACAGGGAGGTCAAAGTGCTGTATAGGTTTAAATGTGATAAATGTGAAATCTGGTTTGATGAATTCTCTAAATGGGAAGACATCAAAAAAGTTAAATGTCCTACCTGTAAAGGAACAGTGGATAGGGTCTTTACTTCTCCGTGTTTAATTACTGATACAAGTTTTGCTTTAACAGGAGAATATGATAAGCGACTTGGTAGTGTGGTTGAGGGTAGGTCTGACTTCAAGAAGAAAATAAAAGAAAAAGGATTTTGTGAGTTGTCCACTCACGATATTAGGAATATGGATTAACGTTTTAAAGGAAAATTTATTATGAGTACAGAAGACAAGGGAATTACGATAGCCGATGCTTTTGATACTTCTCCGGAAGAGCTTGAAAAAGAGTTTCCAACAGAAGTAAAAGAAGCTGACGTAGAAGTAGTTCCAGTGATAGACAAACCCAAAGATGGCGAAGTCGAAGAAACTGGAATTGAATCAGAGACAAAAAAAGTAGCTGATGAAACAGTAGTTGAAGAAACGGTTAAAACTGTTGAACCTAAAAAGGAACAATCGGTAGCCGAAAAAACTTGGACTGAGTTGGGACTTCCTCAATACGAAGGAATGACGAAAGAACAAGTTGCAGAAAGAATTAGTTTAGTTAATAGGGAATTTGGCAGAGCGACAAATACTATCGGATATTTACGCAAGCAGATAATTTCTGCGGTACACGATACCGTGAAACCTGCTGATGTTAAGGATACGAAAACCGATATACTTGCTTCTATGCCTAATCTTAGTGAATCTGATGCGATTAAGTTTAATGAGATGTATGAAGTTAATCCTGCAAAGGCTATTTTTGCTTTTGGCGGTGATACTCTTAAACAGATTGTAAGAGATGAACTTGAGAATAGTGTTCCTAACAACTTAAATGAAATTCTTAATAAAAGAACAGAACAGGAACGATTTAATACGTTTTTAACCAAAAACAATCTAACCAAAGATTCGTCAGAGATAGAATGGATGAAAGAAATTGATACTAATCCTGAATATCTTGGCGGACAGAATAGAGCCTATGACGAGTTGTTTGAATTATGTTCTATGAAAAAATCTAACGCAGACGGTGTTGAAGAGATTTTCAGTACAATGAAACGACATCCGACACTATCTATCGCAGAGGCAAAGATTTTTATTGGTAAAAAGGTAGAGGCCGTTCCTACCGTAAAGACTGTTTCTAAGGATAAAATCAAGGAAACAGTACAAAAACTAAATAACGCAAACAGTACGAGTCAAACGGCCAAAATAGCAGATGATATTCCCACTTATGGTTCTGTTGAAGAGGCGTTTAACTCTTAATTTCTAAAGGAATATTGATATGGGAATTAGTGCAGCAATAGCAAGTAGAGAAATGGCTCAGAAAATTCTCAAAGCTGAGAAAGCCATTAAACAGGGATTCTTTAACGAAAGAGCCTTGTTAAAAATTATGGAAAAAAGAATAAAGTATGGCTGGAGTCATACAGAACTTGAATGGTACGTCAGGAACGTACCTTCCGGCAATCCGACTACGTTTGGTAATCCGAGTGGCGAGTTGGCTGTTCTTACATTTGAGGAACAACAGCCTGCTAATCGTGTTCACCTTCCGTTTTGTTATGCAGTAGAGACTTACGGTGTAAGTGATAGAACTATTGAAGCCAACAAGAACGCTGGCGCAAACAAGATTTATGACGCAGTTGCGGAAAATCTAACCATTGCGCAGCTTTCAATGTACAATGCTATAGCACCTGCCATTTACAATGCCAATGGTGCAAGCTCGGAAGACCCTGTCGGTCTTATGGCTGCTTGTGGTAATCCTATTCACACTGGCGGCGCGGCTGTTATAGCGGCAATGGCGACTTATGCCGGTAAGATTATATCAACTGGCGGATTCACAGGTACTTCGTCTCTTGGTTTGTTAAGAGATTCTACCACAATCGCACTTGGTACAAGTTATGACGATGCTCAATGGGCACCTTGCGTAGCCTCTATCGAACATATTAACGATGCGGCTGGAACTCCTGCCTTAGCGGCTTGGTCAACTGGTTGTATTGAGGGTCTTGCTGGTATGGCTGACCTTATGAGTTTGACCAGAACTGTAAGTGGTACAGGCAAACAGGTTAAACCGGATTATGCGTTTATGAAACAAGGCCCGTACTCTACATTAAAAGCCCGTCTTATTACATCACAAATTGGCGTAAGAGGCGTTGCTCTTGGTCGTGAGAATCTGATAATGGGAGGCTTCCCGAATATCATAGTTGATACGCTTACCTGCGTAAAAGATGATGATGTTACGAATTCTCCTGACGGTACTGCAAGGGTTTTGATTCTGGATTCCAGTGAGTTCCATATTGATACCACTCATACGGCTGCGGAAGGTCTTATCAAGGCTGACTTCGACCCGAACATTGGTATCATCAATGGTGCGGTTGGAACATTAAAGGCTAACTTGCTGTATCGTGTTGGTTCACCAACAGCGGTTGGTTGCATCGTTGGTTGCAGCGACTAATTATTAACGATAGGAAACTATCATAATTTAAGGAGTTTAGTATGTATTTTAAAAATTTAGGAGTTCAGGTACAAGTTCCGGGTATCCTGAACGGTGTTGATATTGGTGATGTGTATTACGATGCTGACGATTTCCAGAAATGTCCTGTAACAGCAGAGGATTATACACTTACACAAGCTACTCAAGGTACTATGGCCTTGTCTGCTGGTGCTGATAATGGAGTTCTATTGCTTGACAGCAATTCTGCTACAACTACGCAGGGTGCTAATATGCAGAGAGTTGCATCTTCGTTCACTCCAAAGGCTGGTCGTACAATCTGGTATGAGGCAAGGGTTAAAATTGCCGATACTGGTTCTCTCGCAACTGCTGGTGAAATTTTCGTAGGTTTATCTGCGATAAATACTGCGATTATTGCCTCAAGTGCAGTTGTAGTTGCAGCAAACAACTTTATCGGATTTTCAAGTGTTACTGATGACGGTGTACTGCTTTCTAATTGTTGCAAAGTTGCGGCAACTGAAACTGGTACTGGTACAACGATTGCCGAAGATACTTGGGTTACTCTTGGTTTCAAGATTAACGGTCTTACTGACATAGTATTTTATGTCAATGGTGTTCCTGTTGCAACGCAAGATAATTCCGATTATATTCCGATAGTTGCACTTGCTCCGTCATTCGTTATGCAGAGTTCAGGTACAACTGACCCGATTATGCACATCGACTACTTTGCTTGTATGCAGACAAGGTAAAAATAGTTATGGGCGGTGGGAAACTGCCGCCCTATTTTAAGGAGTTAATTATGAACCAGCAAATAGGATATGTCGGGATGATGGACGGTATCGTCAACGCCCGCATTCCGTTTGATATGTATGTCGATTATGACGATTTCAATTCACAACCAATTTCTTTTACAATGACGCAGGCAACTGTGGGCGAATGGTCTCTTGACGATGACGCTGAAAATGGAGTATTACTTCTTGATTCAGATTCAACTACGGTTACGCAGGGCATAAATGCACAAAAATCACTTGCAACTTTTCTTCCCAAAGCAGGTAGGAATATCTGGTTTGAGACAAGAGTAAAAGTAACTGGTATAGACAATCTTAACGCAGAACTGTTTATGGGTCTTGCGGAGATTGACGGAACTGTGATTGCGGCAAGTACGGTATCAACTGCTAATCACATAGGTTTTTCTTCTGTTACTGATGATGGTATTTTACTTGCTAATGCGGAAAAAGCTGGAACTGGTGCAACTGATACAGGGGTTACGATAAAAAACGACACTTGGTACACTCTTGGATTCAAGGTTACTGGTTTAGATTATGTAACTTTCTATGTGAATAATGTCAAGTGTGGTTCGCTTCCAACTGCGAATATACCAATAGTCGTTCTTGCGCCTACTTTTGTATGTCAGTCAGGCGGCACAGACCAACCAATACTAAATGTTGATTATTGGGTATGTCAACAAACAAGATAAGGAATAAAACAATGAAAAAGTTAAGTTTAATGATTATGATGGTTTTATGTATGGCATCGTTTGTCTTTGGTGCGGTATCATACACGCCTTACGACCCTACTGCGATACACGAAGGAGATACTATCTCGGCAGGGATAATTTCTTTTGAGGGTGATACGGCAGATGCCTACGAAACTTTTGTTTATGTGGTTGACCCAACAGCGGATGCCAATATAATTATACCTGCCCCTGCGACTGCTGGTGATTTTTATGTTGTTCTTTCGACTTTAGCAGAAAACAGACCTGATATTGCAAATGGTATATGGTTAGCGTCAAACGGTATATTTTTTGAAGGCGCAACCGCAGACGCTTGTGAGGCTAAAATTGTAGCAACAGACCCTACCGCTGATACAATCTGGACTATTCCAGTTGCCGCTGCAGGAACGTATAGTTTTATGAGTTCTACGTTAGCCACCAATGCGCCTAATATTGCAAATTCAGTAACAGGTGGTACAAATCAACTTATTTTTGAAGGGTCGGGTGTTGATGCCTACGAAACAGTAATTACTGCAACAAATCCTACTGCTGACGTTAATTTTATACTTCCTGTTATAGCTACTGGGAATTATGGAATTATGACTTCAACTCTTACTACCAACGCACCAGATATTGCAAATTCGATATGGGGCGGAACCAACCAGATAATCGCTGAGGGTTCAACGGCTGATGCGTGTGAAACTATAATTACTTTCACCAATCCAACCACTGGCGATAAGACAATAACATTTCCGGCTGTAACTGGTCAAGTTCAGCTTTCGTCTGCGGCAGTTGCTTTAGATGTTTCAGATGATTTACCTGCTCTTACAGTAGGACTGTCAAATGTTTATACTGATACTGTGGTTACTGATAACAACGACCAGACAATTACTTTTTCTGGGGCTGGTACTTCTGGTGATGAAATTACAATTATTTTCACTACTGATACCGGTGGTAGCAATGATGAGGTTGTTACGTTTGAATCTACTCTTGTAACTTCTACGGGAACTCTTACTCTTGCAGATGCAACAGCAAAATCTTATTTGGTTACTTTTATAAGTAATGGCACAAGATGGTACGAGAAGTCAAGAACAGCAATATCAACTTCTCCATAAAAAGGATATGTTATGGCGTATGTAGAACATTTTCATCAAGAAGCGAGTTCTGCGACTTTAGTAGCGCACGTTTTTAAACCTGATTATTCTGAACGTGAGTTTTCTATTACGTTATCAGATGTAGGCCATCTCGGCCTCTATACAGGTTCGTGTACTACTATTGCCGCAGGAGATTTAGTTCAGATATACGATTCCAGTATTACAAAATATATCGGTGCGTATAGATATGAACCAAATACAGTTCCGTCAGCCGCTACGATTGCTGATGCTGTTTGGGACGAGGCCGTTTCAGGGCATACGACTACAACTACTTTTGGCGGTAAAAATCAGGTTGCAGTGCCGTCATCGACTATTGCTGATTATAAAGCAACTGGATTTGCTACGAGCGCAAAACAAGATTCGATGGAAACAACGTTAAATGATATTCCGTCAACCGCTGAATTTGAAGCAAGAACATTACCATCCGCTGACTATGTTGTAGTAACTGATACTATTGCAGGAGTTACACTGGTAACCACCTGTACAACAAATACAGACCTTGCGGCGGTAAAAACTCAAACCGATAAAATGAATTTCACGGGTACGGATATTAAGGCAACACTCGATTCAGAAAAAGTAACTGTATCAGCAGTGGATAGCACAGTAGGTTTGACTGCACAGCAAAAAATTGACGCATTTACAGTCAATGGTGCTGCTATATCTGATGCAATGCTTGCAACTGCGGCGAATGTTGCGGCATTAGCTACTGCGGCAAATCTATCAACTGTTGATACTGTTGTTGATGCTATTAAAGTCAAGACAGACCAATTAGCTTTCACTGCAAATACAGTTGACGCTAATATCGCAACTGGTGGATTAGGCACTGGTTCAGAGACGGTAGATTACTATGTATTCACTAATGAGACTTCTGAAACAGGAGCGATAGCAAACGTATCTGTTTATGCAACCTCTGATGAAGCTGGAACTACTGTGGTAGCTTCTGGAATGACTAATGACGATGGTAAGGTTACTTTTTATCTTGCCGCTGGTACTTATTATATGTGGCGAAGCAAGGCAGGATATTCGTTTGATAACCCAGATACAGAAATTGTATCGTAAGGAAACATTATGACAATAGCACATAAGGGCGAAGGCACTTTAATTTCTGGTGGAGGTACTACTCTTTCAGAATTAAAGACTATATGCAAATATGCCGGTTGGAGAGATACCACAACTACTGGTGAGCTTGCACTAACCAGATTTATAAATGATACTATTTATATTTTATCAACACTTGCTCCTTGGCCGGAATACCTTAAAGTTGATGGCGAAGTGGCAATGGTCGATGGAACAGATGAATATACCTTAACCGAAGTTGGAGTTGATAGGATTGGTGTTGTCAATAGAACGACTTCATCTATTGCTCTTGACGAGATTTCGCAAGAAGAATGGTTAAGAAAAACAACTACTTTCGACCAAGATGGCAGTCCTTTGGAATATGCAATAGGCAAAGGTATTTCAGGTGGTGTTACAACTGTTAAATTGTTGGTATATCCTTGTCCGTCTTCTGCTGAGACTTTGTATTTTTCGTATTTTAAAAAACCAACTGAAATGACAGATGATTCCGATGTTGCCGATTGGCCTAATACGAGAGCGTGGTTAATAACAGATGCTTTATCCATACGCCTTGCAATGGGTAAAAAGGATAATGCTGGTTTTTCTTTACATACAGCAGACTTTATGAATAAGGTTTATAAGGCTATGGGTGATTCGAGAGGTTCTTATCTTCCGATTCAGGTCAAGACTACTTACAATCATAGAAACGTAAGAATTAGAGATTGTGGATTTGCGGTGCAAGATTGAGAATAAATGAAAGAATATCTTCGTTCTTTGGCCTTAACAATCTATTAGACCCTGCTTCAGCTGACTATCGTGAGGGTATGGCGTATGAATGTACCAACTCACGACTAAGTAAGCGGGGTTTATGGACAGGAGCGCCAACCACTGGCAATGCTATAACTCCTACTACTGCTATTACTGGTGGCACAGGTCAAAGACAAATGACCAAGGACGGAGTGAGCACTCTTATAACCGGAATTGACGTAGCCACTGAAGGCCAAAATGGATATGTTTATTATTTAAATGCAGGTGGAGCTTTATGTGCTACTACTGGTGGTACGGTTTTACAGGCAGATGTTGCTGCACCTACAATACTTTCCGCCGCCGCAGATAGTAGTGGTTCTTCATTATGTAGGATTTCAACTGGGTTATATTATTATATGCTAACTGATTATAACCCTTTGATAAAAAGGGAAAGTTTGCCTTCTTATGCTATTGAGGTTAGTTTTAATAAAGAAACTGACTTGGATTCAAGGGTTCATATTGCTACTTCAAGTGCGGTTGCCGCAGGTTTAACAAGGAGAGTTTATCGTTCAAGTTCTACTACTCCTACAAAGTTTTACTATCTTGGCGATATGACTACCACTACTTATGATGATTATAGAAATGATGGTGAACTTACAGTAGAATATGAGGGTAGGGGAACTGTACTTCTTGACCCTGATTTCATAGTATCTTATGGTAGCAAAATGTTATACTTCAAGGCTAATACTTTGTGGTGGAGTTCTGCTGGCAGACCTGAAGAGGTAGCACAAAAATACACAGTTCATTTTGTATCTGGAGCGGAATCACAAGATATGACTTCTTATCCAAGACTTGAAAACGGATATGGAGAGGCGAAAAAAGAAATTATAGAATTATCTGGTTCAACTATTACAGGCGCTATCGAAAAAGACGGAAAGTTATGGATATTTACTAAATGTATGGTTGGTTATTTAGTAGAAGTAAATAATGGTGAGGGATATGTATTTAAGGTTCATAGAAGAGGTGTTGGCGTATTAAGTCAGTTCTGTTTGCAGAGTTGTGAACACGGTGTATTCGGTTTTGATGGTCAGGGAATGTGGTTACTTGATAACTCCAATAGAATAACAAGACTTACTGATAATCGAGTAGATATTTCTACTTTTTATGTAGGTTCACCTACTTTTACAGGTATTTGGTGTCCGAATCTGAATGAATACTGGATGTGTAATGGAACGATAGTAATTCCTTATCAAGCAGATAGGAAAATCTTTGTAGGTCATTATACTTTAACTTTCACAGCAGGTTGTTCGTGGTACGATGAAGATGGTGCGTGGGGTTTGATAGGGACTGATAAAATAGTAGAGGGTACTGGTGAGGTTAATCTTACTTTTTATCTTGGCCAGACCTCTCCTACGACTATTAAACAGACTATTACGGTCGAAGTGGTTCAGGCAGCGGCATCAACTTTAACATTAACCGTAACCCCATTAGCAAGAAAAGATATGACCGGAACTGCTACTACGACAAATGATACGACTTCTGCGGTAAGGTGTACTGCTGATTCCGCTGGTCGAATGGTAAAAGCACAGGTAGCCTTAGCGTCAAGTGAGAATGGTGGAATTTCAACAATAAATTATAGATATGACCCGATAGAATGGAGTCCTGAAAATGGCCGATAATTATACAGAAATAACAGTTGAAAAAACGTCTGCTGAAAGAACTGCCATAAAGCAGATGGGAATATCAGGTACAACAACAGTAAATACTAATAGCGAAGAACTGAAAGCAAAAGTTCTACCTCAATCGGAGTAGTTATGAATGTAAATATATTAACCGGCCTAAATGAAGATGTATCACCATCGTCAAAAGTACATAGAGATGGTGCGTTATCTGCTTGTACTAATATGCGGGTAAGCAAAGATGGGATATGGTCTAAAATAACTGATAGTCTTGTGTCTGGAAATGACCTCTCATCTGTTACTGCCGATGATGGTGTTGCCCAAACTACCGCTACGATAAAATCCGGTATTGCCGTAAATGGAACTGTTTCAGTCGCAACCTATGGCGCTGCTGGTTCTCGTATGGAAACAGGGTTATATTTTTATATGGCAACAACTTCTCTTGCTGGTAGTGAGGGAGTTACGAGTAAGGCTGTTGAGTATTATGTTGGAAGGCATTTTTCCGGTAACGATGTAAGGGCTAATGATATTCCTGTTATTACCGCAACCGGAACTACACCAAGAATATATCGCACAAAAGTAATTTACGCCGCAAAAGGTTCAAAGATTCAAAGAGTGCAGAAAAACTCTCCTACCGAATTCTTTTATGTAGGTTCTGGAAATACGGTTTATGATTATCTTCACGATTCTGAATTAGGGCATAAATATGAAGGCCAAGGTTCCGTTCTGTCCTCTACTCCTGATGTAATAGCAAGGTTCGATGGTAGAATGTTTGCTTTTTATACTGGTTATGCAAGGTGGAGTGCAGTTGGCAGGCCAAGAGAATTTCCACAAAATCACGATGTTGTATTTCACTTGAATTATTCAGATTCCACTTGGACTGGTGGAAATTATAAGGAACAACTTGAAGCTGTTTCGGGGACACAAAAAACAATAACATTAGTTCCTACTCTTGAAAATGGAGTTCAATCTGAGACAAGATTATGGCTACCTGAAATACTTACTGGAACGGTAGTTACTGCACTTGAGTTTATGGGCAAGTTATGGGTATGGACAGCAACTACGGTTGGATATATAGTTCCCTCTGGTGCTGGTTATAGATATATTCATTTATCAGAACATTTTGGGGCTATTGTTAATACGGTTGTTAAGGGTGGTGCTTCTTTATATGGTTGCGATACTAATGGCGCGTGGGTGATTGACGGTGATTTTCCGAAAAAGATTTCGCAGGGTTTAGTAACTCCAGTATCAATAGATAGGGGTAATTGGAATTCAACTTATGACGAGTATTGGTTTGGGACTGCGTCTAAACAGTATGTATATAATTCTAAACTTGGCACTATCACATCTGTTGTTCAATCTACTACGCCTGCAATTACGATGACGTTCTGGATACAGGCTGACGATGGTAGTGTTAAGGAAGATTTAATAGTAACTATATTACTTAAATCTGGTGGTTGCAAGGCTACTGTTTATCAAGGGTGTTATCCTGATACTGATGCTTGTGAGAGTTCTGGTGATTATACTATCGCAGATGGTACTTATATCACTACGATAGAACCTATCAATTCAGGAAGATTTATAGGAATAGTTTTAACTGGCACTACCTTTGAACTTGCTGGTATAAACATTGAAGGAAAGGCAATACACGAACTTGAACGAAACTACCGATAACACTTTGGGCTTTACGCAGACTGGCAAAACGGAACAGACAGTTCATACTTTCTCTGCCAAAGATACTTCGTATGACGGTCTTCGCAAAGACGATAATGAAGAACTAAATAAATTAAGGGAAGATATAGAGAATTATATTCAAAATCTAATAGAAAAACTTGAAAATTCATTACTTACTAAAATCGAAACTGTTGGTGAATTAGGTGCAACTGGCGCAACTGGCGCGCCCGGTGAAACTGGTGCAACTGGTGCTGCCGGTGAAAGTGGAACAAGTTTAGACGCTGGTGATTTTGTTAATATTACCAATAATTTAATTACTACTACTTATACAGCAGGTAATGGTATAGATATTGACGTAGCAGGCGTTATTTCTGTTGTTCCTACCGACTTCTTAGATGAGTGTTCATAATGGCTAATAAAACTATATATGGATGTTTAAATTTAACTACTAAACAGGTTGTTTTTCAAGGTGAAGCCTGCGATGATGGAGATTATACAGGTTGTTATGTGGCAAGCGGTGTACACGAAGGGCAAATTGCTGTAACTATTTCGGAAGCAAATTGTGATGATACTTATTATGCCTGTTTTAATTCTACAACTGGTAAATTTCAACTAATCATACCAGATGATTGTTGTGAAGTGTTGGGTAGTTGTTGTAATGCTGAAGGAGAGATTGGTAATTGTGAAGTAGATGTATTAGAATCCGAATGTGTATATACTTGGTCAAGCGAAAATAGTTGCGATTATTGCGTTGGCTTGTGTGAACACGATTGTTTCTTGCCGGAAAGAGTACCTCGAAGTTATTATATAAGGATTTCGATGTGGACTACTCTATTGGATATTGAACCTTGCGAAATACCAGATTGTTTGAATGGGGACTATCAATTAGAATTAACTAATTGTTCTGTGAATAGTGCAACATATCAATTACCAATCTATAATGGTTTGAGATGTACTGAAAATAGTTGTGCTCCGTACTATCGTGCGATAACTTTAACGATTAAAGATGCCTTTACAATGTTCTCCAGCCACATTTGCGGTGGTTCCACCCGGCAAGACTCTGGTACTATAACAGGTTGTGTTGGCAGACCTTCTGATACTATTACGCTTGATGGTGTATGCCACAGAGGAGACCCCAATGGTACAAGGGGGACAGTGGTAATTAGCGAAATTCCACTTATTTAGAGTATTATATGAATTGTAATAAACTAACAAAACCTGAAATGACAAAAGACCAGATTGCTGAGTGCGAGAAATGCAAGCACGCTTCAGCAAGGAAGGTCTGGTGCTGTTTATTTGGGATACCGATAAAAGAACAAGGCGTAATAATTCAGCCGAGAAAAAGGATTATAAAGCCTATTCCAAAGCCGACTATCGCTCAAATGGTAGAGCATTTTGGCAAGGCTATGTTGAAGTGGACAAAGAGTGGATTCAAGACCGTTGATAAAGAAACTTATATCAAGCGCAGACAGATATGTTCAGATTGCCAGCCGACAGGTCGTTGTCCGCATTGCGGTTGCCAATTATGGGCTAAAGTTGCATTAGCGACTGAAACTTGTCCAGAAAAGAAGTGGTAAATGACAGTAAATAATCCTATAACTAAATTAGGCATAACTTTGGCGGTTTTCGTTGTTATGATAATTTTATATCAAGTTCGCAAAAGTATTAGAGATTTAAACAGATAAAGGAATTAAAAAATGCCAATCAACAATTTAATCCCCGACCGCAATCGTATCCCCACAAGAGAAGAATGGGACGCATACAAAGATATGAAAAAAACTCCTAAACAAAAACTTTACGAGAAATATGGGTCAGACGCATATAATAATCCACAGTTAGAAGAAGATATTTGGAATAGATATAATCCCGATGATATACCATTCCCTAAAGATATTCAAATAATCAGTCCTACTAATCGGTCTTGGTCGGATAGGCAAGATAATACACGTGGTACTGCAATAGCCGGTATAGAAGACCGTACCGATAAGTCCGGTTGGTCAATACAAGACCAATTAAGACCTACTTCTACGCAGATGTACGATAAGGCTACTGGCCAACGTATGGGTGCTGGATATGCTAATGATTTATATTCACAGTCCGAACCTGATATAAACCGACAGGAATGGAATCAGCACTTGCAAAAGGCGTGGGGCGAAACACCAATAACCACACAAGACATAGGTGGCCAGACTGTTGCTTCGAGAACATTAGACGCTTCTGGTGTTCAGGGATATGGAAAGTGGGGTGGTGGCACTGACGGTGGTGTAAATGGTAAGCCTCTATCACAGAATTATATTCTACCTCAAGGCGCACTTGACTTTAAGTTTGCTCAATCTAACGCTCCATTATCAAATGCCCAAAGAAATAGTTCCTTTAATTTTGGCGGTTCTTATTCCAATGCAAGAGCAGAAAAGTCGCCAACAAGATTTACAAGTAGCGATTTGAACTTAGGAATGGCCAATAATCGGTCTGTTTCTGGAGGATTGGCTGATTTTACTACTGGCGAAACGTTTTTGCCTTCTGGCGGTGGATATGGTTCTTCATATAGTAGATTTGGCGGTTCTCCTGCAAGTTATACCGATAGAAATGCACCTACTTTTACATCAATCAGGACTCCACAACAGGTAAATTCTAATAGATTAGATTTAAACCAACAGCAATCACAATGGAATGATGAATGGGCGCAGGGTCAGGGTTTTAAGAACTATCAAGAGTATTTGAATAGAAAGTAGGAATAATATGTCATTACCAAATATAAACAAGAGATTGTTGCCTGATATGTACAATAAATATGTCGGCAATATGGGTATGCCCGACTTTTCGCAACCACCGGCACAGACTCCTGCCAGCCAGCCAGATTTTCATCTAAATAATCCGGCATTGGCACAAATCCAGCAAATGCCCACACAGCAACCCGTACAAGAGCCTACAATGCCCGCCATTGGACAATCTCGGGCAGGGGGTATGTCTGACTATGAATTAACCCAAAACGCCTCTGCGGACGCTAAGCAGGCTGGTGTAGCGCAGATGACGCCTGAAAAGCGCGCTCATTGGGCAAGATTAGATAATGAATTTGCCGCAGAGAAGATACGCCGGAAAGAGGAAAAGGAAGCAGAAAAGAAAAAGGCAATGACAACTAACCAGATAGGTAATATGGTTAGAAGTGGAGCATTGACACCTGAAGGGGCTGTTAAGACTGCAAAATTGCACGATATTGAAACAACAGCAGAGTATTATGCTAATAATTACTTACCTAAAGTTAGGGACTCAAGAAGGCCTAATCTTCCTACAATAGATGAATATAAGATGCAGAAGCAAGCACAGCAGCAAGCAGAATATGATATGGCTATGGCAGATGAAAAACTAAACTCTGCACGAATACAAAACGAAAAAACATTGCAGGGGATGGAAATGGCCGCAAAGCCACCTGTATTACCTAATTTGCAAATAGACCCAGAAAAAGGCCTTTTAAATCCAAATACTGGACAGTTTATAGTTAAACCTGTTCCTAAGACCCAACAACCAGTATCAGTTGGACAAGGTGAAACTCTCGTTGACCCTGCCAGCGGTAAGGTTATTGCAACTGGACAGGTTGCGACACCAGACGCACCAAAACCATCATATAAAGAGCAACTGGCTATTGACCGTATGTCATCTATGCTCAATAGAGAGCTTACGCCAGAAGAGAAATTAGACGCCATAAATCCGGCAACGGAAAAAACAGCTCCACAAGCATTTTATACGTCTCTCGAAGAAAGCTATTACACCCACAAAACCATTCAAGATATAGGCAAATTGATTGATGGTGGAGTAAATGTTACCGGCATTCTTGATTCTATATGGGCTAAAGTCAAGAAAGGTATTGGTGCTTTTTCTGCTGAAGAGCAGGAGTTTTTAGAAAAATATACAAAACTATATTCTTTAATGAGAAATACGGTAAAAGAAAGAATGAGCGATAGAGATTATGAGAACGTTAAAGATGTGAGGCCGAGTCTGCTGTTAAATGACAAGGCCTTTAAGGCCACTATTGCTCGTATGGCAACAGAAGAAAGAGATAAGATAACCAAACAGGTACGAGATTTAAAAGATTTACGTTTCAGAGTTCCCAGTAGTTATGAGGAATTTGATAGTGATAATGCTACTAAAAGCGACCCTTTAGGAATTAGATAATGAATATAACAGAAATAAGAAAAAGTTATCCTGAATATGACGACTTATCAGATACGGATTTAAGTTCAAAATTTCAAACTATGCACAAAAAGTATTATTCTGATATGAATGACGATGTCTTTGAAAAGGCATTAACAGGAAAAAAACAAAGAACATTTTCCCCATCTACGCAAAAATCAGAGGTATCTGCTTTTGAACAGGACTTACCCGAAAATATTGGTGGTTCAATAGGAACGGCAGTGGGTTCTATTGGCGGGCCGTATGGGGCATTAGCGGGTTCGGTGATTGGACAGGGTGGTGGAAAGTTTTTACAGGAAGTAGTACAGAGGGCAGACGCTTTTAATGACCCACAGGCAACTCCTAAATCTTGGAGTGATATTGGTTACGAAACTGCACAGGCCGCAAAAAGAGGTTTGATTTTTCACGGAATAGGTTTGGCAACACAACCATTGTTGCATATTGCCGCACCAGTAATTAAACACCAAATTACTAAACCTTTTCAAAAAGCAGGAGTTAGGGTATCTAAAGATATAATTACAAAAGAAGGACAGGATTATGCAACAGAAATAGTCCCAATGGGTTTTGCTCGTAGGCCAATTTCTAAATTTAAAAGGAAATTTGTTCCAGAAGGGATACCCGAAGGCGTAAAGCTACAGAGGCTTATTAAGGACACCGCTAAAAGAACTCCTAATCTTACACCTACCCAAATAAAAAAAGCTGGGCTTACTGTTGGCCAATCTTCAGTTGGTAAATTTCCAAAAAAGTTAGAGGCCGCAACGTCTCACGCCTTTGGTGGTGGTGCTGTTGAAGCGCAAAAACAAGAAGTCCTTGCCCCAATTTACGAAAGAATTATCAAGGAAACAGGAGATGATATAGGTGGCAAATTAGCAAGAACAGTATCACCTACGGAATTTGGCGATGAAGTTTATAATGCTATGAACAAATCATTAACAGGGCATAGTGAGAAAGTTATAAAAACTTATGCAATTCCGAAAGAGACTATTGCAAAAGCAGGATTAGCTGACAAACCAATTATAGATATAACATCTACTTTGAAAATAGGAAAAGAAAGAGCTACGCAAGGTAAATTTTACGGCACTCTTGGTTCAAAGGGCAAAGGCGATGTAGTTGCGGGAAAACTTGCTAAGGTTATGCCCGTTGAGAAAACTGGCAAGGGCGCTTCCGAAGTTGCAGATAAGATAAAATCAAGTTTTGGTACTTCGGGGCGAGAAACATACCAGAAATATTATAAAAACAGACCTGAACTTGTTTCCGATGGTCTAAAGCAAGGTGCATTTACAGAAGCCGATATGGCTGATGATATTATAAGTTCCGCTCTTAAAGAATCTGGTGGTATTGACGAAATAAAGGGTATGACATTTAAACAATATGAAGATTTAAGACAAAGGCTTGTTCTTGAATTTGAAGATGCTACTGCTTCAATAGCAGGGGAAAGCCAGCCGCTTAAACAGTTTGCTTCTGAAATTTTTGATTCATTGGATAATGCCGCGCAAAAGGCCGCAATAGATAATGGTGTTCCAGAGGCAGCAGCGCAACTTCAAAGAGCAAGAGCATTGTTCTCTGCTGGCAAAAAGAGATATGCTACTGATACAGGTAGAAGAATTTTACAGGAACTCCAAAAGAATCCTGAAAGGGCAATGGAATTTATAGTTTCTGAGAATGGATTAAGAACATTACAAAATGCTAAGAAAATTATGGGAGAAGACGCTTATGGCATTATTAACGATTTCAAGAAAACCCTATACAATGATATTTGGGAAAAAAGTAAAGTATTTGACCCTATCCGAAATAGAAATATCACTAATCCTTTTGATTTTAGGAAGATACTTGAGGGTAGATTAAATCCCGAAATGAGGAAAGCATTATTCAAACCTAAAGAATTAGATTCTATCGAGTTGATGTTGAGAACTGGTGGAATTATTGACGCTGCACCTGCTATTGGCCAGATAGGTTCTTTGATGATACCTGTTGCGCAAATAACCACTGTAATAGGCGCTTTAAACAAATTAAGAACTCAACCAATTAAAAGTTCTATTATGGCCGCAGTTGTATTTGCACCTGAAACTGCGGCAAAGATAATGACCAATGAAAGATATGTAAATGCTATATTAGGAATAACCAATACGAAACTGCCTCAGTCTAAAAAAATGATATTATTAAAAAAACTTTATCAGATGTTTATAGCCGACCCTGCCATTTCAAACAGTGTCCGCATAGTTTATTCTGGCGAAAGAGAACAAGATAATCCTTTTACTGGTTCTGAAACACAAACCATTCAAACTCAACCCCTGCAACGTGCAGGCAAACAATAACTTTAAGGAACAACAATGGAACACGATTGTCATCAAGAACATAGAATAGGCCGCAACGAAAAAGACATTAAATCTATTTTTGAGTTGATTGAAAAGGTGCGAAACAGACTGCCTGTATGGGCTACCTTTGCTTTTTCAGCTGCTGCGGCTGCGATTGGTTGGTTAGTGGCATATATTGGCAAACATAGCTTATGAATACCGAAACCTCAAATACGTTATTTGAGTTAGAACTTGCTTTAATGGCGATGGAAGTGTATATTAAAGAAGCTCTGGCAACCATTGCCGAGATTAAGAAATTAGATAAACAGGAGTAAATATGGAACTCGTAAGGTGGATTGAAGCCCATTGGGTTGACATTGTGGCAATCATTACCGGCCTGTCAACATTAGCCAGTATTATTGTCAAACTCACTCCAACGATTAAGGATGACAATATAGTCTTGCCTATTATTAAGTTTTTGAGTAAGGTTGCTCTTAATCGAGACGTGGACGATAAGGCTTTGCGGGATAAAGATACTGTTATTGACGAAATGGAACATTTAAACGGATAGGACATTATTCTCCTCCTCGGCAACGGGTAAGTAATCCTCCTCTTGCCCGTTGTTTTTTTAAAGAAAGGTTTTAATATGAAAAAGTTTATAGTTTTATTGATTTTGGTAATGGGGTCTTGGTGCTGGGGGTTTATGCCATCAGGACAGTATAAAAGTACCAATATTAAAAAAATAACAGCAGCAGATAACATAATCACTGAATATAACTGGTTGGCACATTCTGATAGAAATGCCGTTATGGGCGCATTGTCTAATACGAATAGGCGAACTATTATTCTTGATGCTGGTACTTATGCAACTACGAATTTGATACAGTTAGTTCCTTATGTTGATATTATTGGCGCAGGTACAACTTCAATTATAGCCAATACTGGAATTGGTGCAGATGGTATGGGGATTCAAGTTCCCATATCCGTAAGTGCAAATGAGGTTTCTGGTGGCGTAACGAATAAGATAAGCAACTTGAAAATTACTTCAAATGCGTATTGTTTAGGTTCGGCAAGAACTGTCGTTCCAACATTAACATATACAAGATATATCACAGTTATTAATTGCACGTTAGACGGTGGCGCTGATGACATAATTTTTAGTGGTATTCGTGAAGGTGGAGTTACTATTGACGTATTTAGTTCTACGCTTCTTGGCGATTGGGACGCAGTAGCGTGTATTCGAGCTGGAAACAACGTTAAGTTGTATAATTGTACTATAACTCCAAATTGTCCTATTGATTCATTGAAACGAAACGCCTCAAATGTCCTCAATAGGGCGGCTGCATTATACGCAGTAGGTGGAAACATAGAGGCGTATAACTGTACGTTAAGTAGCGTTTCCGACCAAACCGATGGAACTGACGCAGACGAAGGAACTAATTCTTGGTGCATCTATACAGGCGGTACTGGTGGCGGAACAATAACGGCGGTAAATTGCTCTATTAGTTCTACTGGTACTGCCAAAGGGACTGGCGTAGCCGAATCTCACGGAGTAGAGTCTGCTGGCAATGGTTCTGTTTTGTTAGGTGGTTGCACCATAACGTCTTCTGGTTCTGGTGGCACATCACAGTCTATTTTAGATTTAAACCAAGAGGCTGGAACATTAAATGCAAGTCCATCTGTGATTTATGATAATGAGAAAGTCTTTGGAACAATTACGGCAATAGATGAATTACCAGTTAAAAATTTCATTGGAACGAAAGTTGATTGGTTAGGATAAATCGATTGAATTAAAACTTTTAAGGAAAACGCAACTGGCTGGCTCACGAAATAATTTTCAAGGAAAAAGATATGAAAAAGATAGTAATGATGATGATAGGGATAACGGTGAGCCTGTCGCGAGGCTCAATATACTCCCGCTCTTCCGGCATAATCTCCAGAGGTTTGGGAAATTCAAGTTTTTCTGTCATTTCAACCATATCATTCCAACTTCTACCTTCTATTTTTTAGGTAATAAATTACTTGACGCACCAAACTATATTTTAAACTAACATTCTGAAATCACGGTCTATAGTTTGTCCATTATCATTCATAAAAAACACTTTTTCGTTTCTGGACAGCGGAAAAGTTGTATCTTTACCATTAAGATACAGCACTATCACA
>Ga0172381_10001902_pt1 | contig 23823 bp, 17 predicted proteins | sample Leawel6488metaG_FD_119754 | JGI IMG/M metagenome (GOLD analysis project Ga0172381, IMG submission 119754) | Leachate microbial communities from a municipal landfill in Southern Ontario, Canada - Leachate well 64-88 metaG | ecosystem: Engineered > Solid waste > Landfill > Unclassified | place...
CGGTGGTACTTTCCAAATTCCGTGATGCGTATGCAGAGTTCATTTTTGATGACTGGCCCGTCTTTGCAGAGGCGGATGCCCAACGGGTCTACGACGCAATTGCCGCAGAGGCCGTAGCCGCACTTCATGTACCGTTCCAATGAAAGTTGACTTGGGATCTTTTGTTCAGCGGAGATTTCGGAGACTGCTTTCAGCATCATTTCCGGTCCGCAGGCGAACAGGGAGTCGGGAGTAGGGATTTGGGAATCAGTGAGCATTTTTTTGAGGAGTTCGACGTTGTATCCCTTGTACCCTTCAGACCCATCATCCGTAGTAATGTGGACGGTTGTGTTCGGCAACTGCTTCAGCTTGTCGATATAGAGCAGGTGCTCTGCGCTTCGGGCGCCGACAAACACGTCGATTGTGCAGTTATCTTCCGATGCCTTTCTTGCGGCGAAATACATGGGCGCCGCGCCGTAACCGCCGGCGAGCAGCGCCAGCCTCTGCCGCGGTTTCCATTCGTAGTGCGTTCCAAACGGTCCGCGTAAACCCACAAGGTCTCCCTCCGTACATTCTGCGAGTTTTTTCGTCATATCGCCTACTGCGAAAAATGTGATGCGCATGCCCTCCTTTCCATCAAAGGCAATACTCATGGGTTTCTCGTCTATACCTGGGAGCCAGACCATGGCAAATTGCCCCGGCTTTGCGCCGAGCGAAACATCAAAGGTGAATGTGCGCACATGTGGCGTTTCCTTTTTTACATGTTTTATCTTGTACGTCTTCGGGAGTCGGCATTCGGTTTTCGTAGTCATGGATACATCATAAGTTCGAAATAGAAAATGCGGAATCCCAAATGGTGCACGCTTCGAATTTCGGATTTCGCCGTGTGGCGCTATTATAGCAGCGTGAATCTTGCGCAGACGATATGCGGCATCCCATTCCGGAATCCCACAGTGCTCGCTTCGGGTATTTGGGGCGTTACGGCTAGCAGCTGGAAACGGGTTGCCGAGCATGGTGCCGGAGGTGTGACAACCAAGTCCTTGTGGCTTCATGAGCACAAAGGACATCCCAATCCCACCATCATTTCCACCGAGTATTGGACGCTGAATGCGGTGGGTGTTCCGGATGCAGGTATAGAGAAGGCTCGGGAGGAAATACACAGTTACATGCAGAACCATCCTGTCCCGCTCATTGCAAATGTTATCGCAGAGTCTGTTGAGGATTACGCGAAGGTCGCGGAGGCAATTCTTGCGCTCAAGCCGGATTTTCTGGAGGTCAATATCAGTTGTCCCAATATAGAAGACGAGTTCGGACGCCCCTTTGCCTGTTCCGCGGCAGATGCGTCTGCAGTTACAAAAACTGTCAAAAGCATCGGTAGCAAGACGCCGGTATTCATCAAACTCTCTCCTAATGTGCCCGATATTGCTTCTATTGCGCTTTCCTGCGCGGAAGCTGGGGCAGACGGTTTTACGGCGATTAATACGGTGGGTCCGGGCATGGCGATAGATTTGCGCAGCCGCATGCCGATTCTTGCCAACCGTGTTGGTGGGCTCTCCGGTCGCGCTATCAAGCCCATTGCCGTCAAATGTGTTGCCGATATCTATCGTGCCACAGAAGGGAAGCTCCCCGTTATTGGCACGGGCGGCGTATACACGGGGGAAGATGCACTCGAACTCATGATTGCCGGTGCATCGCTCGTTGGCATCGGCACGGCTGTTGGTGATCGTGGTGCCGATGTCTTCCGCCTCGTATGCGAAGAGATGTCTACTTGGTGTGACCAGGAGGGGATACAGGATCTGCGGGAAATCGTTGGTACTATTTCTTAAGTACCGCATTCATGAATGCGGTGAAGAGCGGGTGTGGCCTGTGCGGTCGGCTCTGGAATTCAGGGTGGAATTGCGATCCCAGCATAAAGGGGTGGTCCTGGATTTCCACAATTTCCATAAGCCTGGTTTCCGGCCATTCTCCAGAGAAGACAAGGCCATGTTCCTCCAGATCTTTCCGTAGTTTATTATTGAATTCGTAACGGTGTCGATGTCGTTCTTCCACGACGTCCGTTCGGTATGCTTCGTAGGCTTTCGTTCCTTTTTTGATGCGGCATTTGTATGCGCCCAGGCGGAGGGTACCGCCTTTTGCCCTGCCTTTGTGTTGACCGGGCAAGAAGTGCACGACGTACTTGGTGCGTGATACTTTCCCCTGTTCATCAAATTCCTCGCTGGTGAATTCAGGATCTTTGAGTTTTGCTCGTGCGAATTCGATTGCTAGGATTTGGGATCCCAAGCAGAGCCCGAGATATGGAATGCGTTTGGTACGCGCATAGTGTGCCGCTGCTATTTTCCCTTCTATTCCACGTTTACCAAATCCTCCCGGCACAACCATTCCTTTACATTTCCTGAGCTCTTTCCAGGTTTCCGCATCATTCTCTTCTAGTTTTTGTGAATCGATCCACACGATTTCTGCCTTGTGTCCCCGGTGCACGGCGGCAGATTTTATGGCTTCTATGACGCTTAAATATGCATCATCCAATCCGGTGTATTTGCCGACCAGAGCAATGCGTACTTCTTTTATCGCGGATTCGTACCGTTGTCGTCCTTCTTCCCATTTGGCCATATCAGGTGTGAGCACTCCCATGCCCAGTTGTTCGCCGATAATACTTGCGATGTTGTACTTCTGGTAATTGAGAGGTACATCGTAAATGGATCCCACTGTCTGTGCGGGGATTACGGCTTCTCTGCGTACGTCGCAGAAGCTGCTGATCTTATCCAGGAGTTCACGGGGGATGCGGTAATCGGCGCGAGCGAGGATAATGTCCGGCTGCAGACCGATGCGGCGCAGCTCGCGTACTGAGAGTTGCGAAGGCTTAGTTTTAAGTTCTTTGGCGGCTTTGAGGTATGGTAGTAGCGTGAGATGCACATGCAGCAGGCGTTGCGGTCCCAGTTCGGAGCGAAGCTGACGGATGGCTTCCAAGAACGGTTCTCCCTCTATATCTCCAACCGTGCCACCTACTTCTACCATCATAATATCCGCATTATTTTTGTTCGCTGCTTGCGTTATGTATTCCTTGATCGCGTTGGTGATGTGCGGAATAACCTGGATTGTCCTTCCCAAAAATTCGCCTTTGCGTTCTCTGCGCAGTACATCGGTGTAAATTTTGCCTGTTGTTACAGTGGAAAGTTTGCTCATAGGTTCATCAATGAACCGTTCGTAGTGTCCAAGGTCTAGGTCGGTTTCCGCGCCATCGTCCGTCACAAATACTTCGCCGTGTTGGAATGGGCTCATGGTTCCCGGGTCCACATTCAGGTACGGGTCCAGTTTTTGTACGAATACCTTATACCCGCAAGCTTTTACGATTGCGCCGATACTTGCGGTGGCTATGCCTTTACCAAGGCTGCTGCACACGCCGCCCGTGACGATAATGAAACGGGGGTCATGTACCTTCTTCCCTTCGGGGTTCTTTGGTTGTCTGCCTGTTGCTCGTTGTTCTGGCACCATACAAATACAAGGCTTGCTTGGGGGAGTTATTGCACTCTCTGCTCAAGAGCCCGTTCGCTATTGTAGCGTATGATTGTCACGTGACAAGTTCTGCAGCTTATTTGACATTTGTATTTTTTATACCTATAACATCCAATAATGCTGTCTCTCGAACGCATCAAGTCCATTGTTGACGAAGAGGTGCAGTTGCTTGATCCGGAGCTGCAGCAAGAGGCACAACAGTGTGTGGAGGACTATTTACTGAACCCCAAGGATCCTCATTTTTGCACTCTGCTCCGTGCACGTATACGCCAATTGCCTCAAATGCATCGCAAGCCTGCTCGTGCGTCACTCAAACATCTCAGTGATCGCATAAGTCTTGAGGCGATTGGTAATGCTCATATGGAAGCACAGCATCGGCGCAGTGCGCGCCTGATGTACGCGGAGCAATTACAGGCGTATTCGCTTATCCAGAAACTCGGGCGTGGTGTTGTCTATTTTGGTTCGGCGCGTATGCAACCCGGTCAATCGCATTACGAGCAGGCTCGCATTCTTGGTCGCGATGTGCATCGTTTGCTTGGTTCCACATCGTGGTCGGGTGCCGGTCCCGGTCTTATGGAAGCTCCGTTGTACGGAGCCCGTGAAGATGGCGGGCAGGTTGGGGGTATCAAGATTATCCTCGAGGCTCACGAGTGCGAATTTGAGCAGAAAATTTCCGATGTTTTCCCGGTGGGAAACGTTGTTTCGTGCAAGTTCTTCGGTCCCCGGAAAGTTGGTTTGATCGATGCATGTATGCGTGTTTCTGCCGCAGATAAGACTGCTTTGGTGGTACTGCCGGGCGGGTTTGGTACCAATGATGAATTCTTTGAATTTCTCACACTCAAGCAGTTGCAGAAACTGGGTTCCGAGCACCCCGTGCCGGTACTCCTCATGAACTATGACGGATTTTATGATCGTATGATCGATCATCTGCATTATTGCGTGCGTTCCGGCACTCTTGCTCAAAAGAACGTGGAGCTCTTTACGGTTTGCAACGCCAATGATGATGCGATTGCGTATTTGGAGGAAGTCTATACAGATGCCCGCTCTTAAAAAAAGAGCGCTGCGAAAATGCAGCGCTCTGTGTGTTTCATATTATTCTAGAACAGTCCGTTTGCAGTGTAGATGCCCGCGGTGAGGACGCTCACGATTGTCATCAGTTTGATGAGAATGTTAATAGACGGTCCAGAGGTATCTTTGAACGGATCGCCAACTGTATCGCCCACGACTGCAGCTTTGTGAGCTTCGGATCCCTTGCCGCCTAAATTACCGCTCTCAATGTACTTTTTGGCGTTATCCCATGCTCCGCCGCTGTTTGCCATGGAAATGGCCAGCAGGGCGCCGCTCACCAGTGAGCCTGCCAGCATGCCGCCGAGCGCTTCTGCTCCCAGCGCCAGACCTGTGACTACAGGTACTGTGACTGCCATGAGACCGGGGAGGAGCATTTCTTTGATTGCCGCACCTGTTGCGATACTCACACAGCGTGCGGAATCACCTTGTGCCTTGCCTTCCATGAGTCCTTTCACCTCTTTGAACTGTCGCCGTACTTCTTCGATCATGGCGAAGGCCGCGCGACCAACCGCGTTCATGGTCATCGCGGAGAATACGAATGGCAACGTGCCTCCCAGCAGTACGCCGATGAGTGTAGTGGGTTTTGTGAGATCAATGGATGTGAGCGCCGCTTTCTCGCCGAAGGCGGCAAAGAGCGCCAGTGCCGTGAGTACGGCCGAACCGATAGCGAATCCCTTTCCTATGGCTGCAGTTGTGTTTCCTGCGGCATCCAGTGCGTCTGTGCGGGCGCGTACCTGTTTGGGCAATTTGGCCATTTCCGCCAGACCGCCGGCGTTGTCTGCTACTGGTCCGTATGCATCAACTGCTAGCGTAATACCCAGTGTGGAAAGCATACCTACCGCACTGATGGCGATGCCATACAGACCTGCTTGGCTGTATGCGATGCCGATGCCGACGCAGATGGTGAGCATAGGCAGGAGTGTGGAGATGTAGCCCAGAGCCAGTCCGCTGATGATGGTGGTTGCAGCGCCTGTTTTGGCGGACATCGCGAGTCGCTGCACTGGCTTAAAGTGGCTTGATGTATAGTATTCCGTGAGCCATCCGATGGTGAGTCCTACCACTAGTCCCGTTATTAGTGCATAGAATACAGAAAGGCCAATTTCTCCCAGGACCGAAGTGCTTAGTACGTAAGCGCCTGCGATCAATAGAACGGCCGATACGATCGAGCCGCGATGTAGTGCCTTCTGCACATCTTTGCTTCCCCGTTTCGTTCTCACGGTAAATGTGCCCAGGATGCTGGCTACAATTCCGAATCCGGCGATGAGCAGAGGGAAGAGGATTGCACGTTCGCCCATGTTGCCTGCAAATGCGATGAGCATGGCGGCGAGAATGGAGCCGACGTAGCTTTCGAAGAGGTCCGCTCCCATTCCCGCTACGTCGCCGACGTTGTCGCCGACGTTGTCGGCGATGACAGCCGGATTGCGTGGGTCATCTTCCGGAATTCCCGCTTCCACTTTCCCTACAAGGTCCGCTCCTACATCCGCTGCTTTCGTGTAGATTCCTCCTCCTACACGGGCGAAAAGCGCGACACTGGATGCTCCAAAACTGAAGCCCGTAACAATTTGCAATGATTCACCCAAACCCATGCCCGCGTATTCTATGAGGAACAGGAGTGTGGCTATCAGACCCAGTATTCCAAGTCCGACAACGGAAAGTCCCATGGTGGCTCCGCTCAAGAATGCGATACGAAGAGCATTACCCAGGCTGGTACGTGCTGCATGTGCTGTGCGTACATTGGCAGCGGTTGCTGTGCGCATGCCGATAAAACCGGCACATACCGAACAGAGTGCGCCAATGCCAAAACTCATGGCGGTGTAGGGTTGTCCCCACTCCGCCGGTCGATCCAGGAACCAGTAGATAAGTCCTGCGACTATCAGGGTGAACAGGAATATGATGCTGTATTCTCGGCGTAGGAAGGCCATTGCCCCAATACGCACTTGCGCGGCAATGGTGCGCATGGTCTCTGTACCAGTACTTTTGGTTCCGATGATGACGCGGAATATTGTTGCAGTGAGCAGTGCAAGAAGCCCTGCCGCACCGACAATTGCCAGGGTATCGGATACAGGATCGATAAAAGCAATCATGAGAGTGAAGGGAAGAATGTCCGGAGTATTCTAATGCAACGTATTCGTTTCTCCTAGAGGAAAAACAGCCGCATTGCGGCTGTTTTTCCTGCTGTATTAAAGAGCCGATCTTTTCTCCCACTGCGGCTACCGCCGATTCTCACCATTGAGGTTTCTGTTTCCACGGATTGCGCGGCGCGTGGGACGTTCCACAGTCGTTCCCGTCTGTACAATGGAAGGTGGCAGGATTTCCTCGCCTCCTTCATCGTCGGTGTTTGTACCACCATGTGAGCTCAGGCGCACATCACCCTGCAGGTAGTGCTCAGCATTGCGCCACTCGCCGCCGCGCTCCTGCCCCAAAATATGGCGGTTCCTGTTGCGCAGGCCCGGCTGACGCCACACAGAACGTACAGGCAGCAGTATGCGCCCGGTCGTGTCGTCGGTTGCTTCCGTGCGTACATGGTCGCGCAGCAGGCGATTTTCTGCTCTTTGGCGTACCACCTCGCGGCTTGTAATGGAGCGAGCTGTCAATTCCTGGGCGGCGACTGGAGCTGGTTGTTCATTAATGATAGGAAAAAATATCTTGTTGTTCGATGCGACGTAGGCAAGTGCCGGTGCCGCGGTGCCGGCACTGACGGTTGCTACAGAAAGTAGAGCGAGAAAGCGGACAGAATTTTTCATGGGAAGAGGGGGAGAAATGATGGGAAGAAAAGTGTGCACGATAACGTGGATGGGCGACTGTACTGTCTCCCGTATGCCAGTGCAAGTAAAAATGGACACACAATTGAACACATGTTCTACTCATTAAATAAGGATATAAGACCTACTTGTTCAGCGCGCGTGTCGTGGTGCGCACACGCGACGATGTTTTTTTCATGCGCTTTTTCGCGTTTCCTGTCGCTTTAGAAATTTTGCTCTTTGCTGTTTCCATTCCTGCATGCATTTGTTTGCTTGCAGCTTTTTTCCCACGCTCTGTTGTTTTCTTGAGTTCTTTCTTGGCATCTTCCAGTGTTTGCTTTGCTGCCTTTTTCGCTTTGTCCACACTCTTCTGCACTTCATCGCTTTCGATGAATTCGCGTACCTGACCTGCGAGTTTTTTGCCGTCCTGTTGCAGGTGTTTACCCAAAAGTCTTGCTGCCTGTTCCGGATCTTTGGCTTTGGTGAGGTCCTCACGCAACTTCTTGTTGCTGAATAGATATCCTGCCAGTCCGCCACCAAGTGCACCGAGGAGTAGAGAGAGTCGTTTCATAACGTAGCCGATTGTACGCAATCAGCAGTTTTGATGCGAGAGTGTTTCCGTTGTGCAAACTGTGAATTGTTCACTTGCTACATTCTCCGGACAGCGATTGCACGCACTCTTGCACAGTTTTGACTGTTGTCTTTTCTTCTGTCCGTTCCTTTATTTCCACGCCGCCTTGTTCCAGGCTTTTTGCGGAAACAACCACTCTCGTCGGCATGCCCAGTAGATCCGCATCCGCCAATCGTGATCCGACTGAGGCATCCAGACGGTCATCCAGCAGCGCCGCGATGCCGCTTTTGGCGCATGCGTTTTCCAGTTGCATCGCCTGTTTCCAGGCTGTGTCCTTCTCTGTTTTGGCTATAGGCACTATGTGTACGCGTGCCGGAGCAATTGGGACGGGCCAGCACAGACCGTGGCTGTCCGCGGATGCCTCCGCGATGATTCCCATGATGCGCGAAATACCTATGCCGTAGCAGCCCATTATGACTAGGTGCTGCGCGCCTTCCGCATCTGTAAAGTTCAGTCCAAATGGCTGAGAGAATTTTGTGCCAAGCTTGAAAATGTTCGCTGCTTCGGACGCGCGAACGCTGCGGAACGCTGTGCCTCCCGTTTCCGGGCAGGCAGTTTTGCCCTCCTCGAAAATTTCCGCGTTCACAGCGATACGTTTGCCCTGTTTTTCCGCTTCTTCGCTGATGTAAATGGTGTCTTCACCTTCCGGTAGCAGTACCTGGTACTCATGTGAGTACCGTGAGAACGATCCGCCTGTTGCATAGGTGAGGTATGTGCTTTCCGACAGGCCCAGGCGCGCAAAAATTTTGTCGTACGCGCCCTGTACCACTTCGTAGTACCGGTCCAGGTCCTCCGCATTCGCGTGGAATGAATAGAGGTCCTTCATGAGAAATTCCCTGCCGCGCAGTATGCCGGATTTAACGCGCAATTCATTACGGAATTTCGTTTGGATCTGGTAGCAGGCGAACGGTAGGTCGCGGTACGACCGCACATACTGCTGTACCAGCGGCACAACCACCTCCTCGTGCGTGGGGTTTAGGGCGTATTCCTGTTCACCGGCTGCGGGTACATGGAACAGCGCGTCGAATGCTTGCTGGTCCCACCGTCCTGTTTTTTCCCAGCTTTCCCTTGGTGACAGCGCGGACATGAGCACCTCTTGCCCACCAATGGCGTCCATTTCTTCACGGACGATGTGTGCGATGTTCTGCAGCACTTTAAGTCCCAGTGGCAAAAAGGAGTACACGCCTGCCATGCTCTTGTGTACGTACCCCGCGCGTACCAGCAAATCCGCGTTTTTACTGGATGCGTCAGCAACAGTGTCCTTGGATGTTTTGGTGAAGAGAGAGCTGAGCCTCATACTATGGTAGGAGGAATGTGCGATTACGGTACCACGTTCATGCTTTCTGTGTTAGTCTCGATATGCGGATGCTTCGCCCGCCTTCGCTGTAGCAGCTTCGGTGGACTCCGCATTAGTTTTGCATTGGACACGGGAGTAGCATTAGTCGCGATATGCGGATGCTTCGCATACGTTTCGGTAGGGGCATCGTTTGCATTTTTCCGCTGCCGGTGTTGGGTGGAAATCACGTTCCCCAATCATGTTGTGCAGTGAGAGGATTTGCTTGTGTGCGTCTGCTAGTTGGCCGGGCGTCCGCTGCGTGGTGTGCTCCGTATATTTTTCCTCTTCCAGGAAGAGGAACGTGAGCGCGGTGCACGGTTTGTCGAATTCCTGCTCGGCGGCTATGGCGTAGATGGAAAGCTGCAGGTCGGCATCGATGTTCGGTGCGGGGGTCGGTGGTCGGAATGTCTTAAAGTCGATGACGTGCACACCGTCATCTGTATTTTCTACCCGGTCGAAGCGGCCGGTGAGCGTGAGACCGTCCATTGCCAGTGAGAATCCTTTCTCTACGGCGAGCACGGTTCTGCTCTGTTTGTTCCACCACTGGTAAAAGTGTTCCATCAGCCGTTCCCCGCGCTGCCGCGCGAGGTCCGCTTCCATGCGCGTGGCAAATACTTCCGGCGAGAAGGTTTGGTGCCAGAGATCGCGTAAGCGATCAGATTTCAGTGGGTAGAGACCAGAGATCAGATGCAAGGATTCAGGAGATAATTTGTCAGAGCCGTCTGTTTTGCCGAAGAGCGATTGCTGACTATTTTCTGGTATCTGGCCTCTGATCTCTGTTTCTCCCCACTTTTTCAGTGTATTGTGCACGCTACTGCCAAAGCTTTCCGCGGGCGTGATGGGGCGTGGAAGTTTTTTGACTACGGCGTACTCGTACTGCCGCGGGCATGTCCTGTACAGGCGCAGCTGTGAGTAGCTCAACGACATGTAGTGTCACACTAATGGCAATTATCCTTTTTGTCGACGTATGTAGCATTTGGGCACCTTATAATCCATTAGGCTGCTTCTTTCTTTGATTGCGTTGCGAATCGGATGATGGTTTGCTGGCCAATGAGGTTTGATCTGGACGATCTCAGCCTGATTTCGCTGATTTCCTCGCGTTTTACCGGTGTAAATTTACATGCGTAATAGCTTTCTTTCCCCTGTCTTACGCGTACAAATTGCAGCCGGAGATATTCTCCAAATTTCTCATGGAACTTTTTCAATATTTCCCGATCTCCATAACCGTTAAATTCCTTTTCACTTGCAATTTCCGTGCCGTTTTTCAGGCGCAATGTTAGTTGGAATCGTGGATGTTTATACAGTGCGTATTCACGATTCGGTGGTATTTGCTGTAGTACATTCTTGCTTTGTTCAACATATCTCCATTTACCTGGTTGCACGATGCCAAGGCTATTGAGTGGTGCCATATGGAACTTGCCGTACCCTACGGTATCCACATGCCATGACTGTTTTTTTGCGTCGTACATAAACGTACCTGCTGGTGTCTCGGCCGTTTTCTTCGCGGGGTCGTTTGCATCGAGTTGGTATTTTGTTCCTTCTACAGTCACTTGTATGCGAGGTGCGCTTTCATACAGGTCTTGTTTGTACCCCGATGTGAGTGGCGCGGGGCTCGTAGGTTCATTTTCGATCATAGTTGGAAAATATTTTTCATCATGTTCCATTGATGCGACGTAATGCAGGTTGCGCGCGATTGCATTTCTGGCTGTGATGAACTGCTGTTCGTACGGGTGTTCACCAATGGCGGGGTTTTGGTCCCACCACCCCCTAATTCCAGGCAGGTTTCTAATGATATTGCGTACGCTTTTGTCCGAATCAAATTCAGGATATGCGTCCAGTAGATAGGCGTATTCCAGCAGTGTGTCGTAGTGCACCGGTTTATAACTCACGGATCCGCCTCCCGATCGTCCTTTGCCCGCTGTTTTTACGCGTTCATATAGGCTGTGTGCCTCCTTTTTAAAGTGCGTGTAGCGTTTTTGGGGCTCCTCTGACTCTATGAGGATTGTTTCCTTGGCTTTTTGATATGAATCCATATAGGTTTTCAATTCTTCTGTATCTATTCTTGCAAAGACTACTTCCGAATCGGTTTCATCTTTGCGTGTCGCGAGTTCAAACAACGTCATTTCTCCTTGTTTACCCTTTAGCGTAATGGCTTGTGCTCCTCTGAGCAGCATCATGAGTTGCATGCCTTCTTCGTTGAGTGCTGCAAACTCTTGCTCTTTTTGCGCACGCTTATCCATAAGAGCGTCCATTTCTTCGCTTAATGTGCTTTGATCCATTTGCTCCTCAATGTTTTTCATTTCCTGTGCAATTTCCTGCGTCCGTATTTTCATTTCCTCGAGGCGCGACACTGCGTTACTGCACGCGCGTATTTCTGCCCTCAGTCCCGCGTACATATCGGCTTCGTGCATCGCGCGTTCCAGTCCAATCCCTTTTCGCGCCAGAAGCGCTATATCATTTCTGGTTCCGTATGTGTGTTGAAGATAACGTTGCATGTCGTCGAAGTATCTCTGCATTTCCCTATTGCCGCTCGGTTTTTCCGTTCCGTCGCTGTTGACGCATCGTACCAAAAGCCCCATTGCATGTGGGTCATCCCTATGTGCTTTGCGCAGTAAGCGATCGAACAGAAAGCCGTGCATGTAGTTTTCGCGTACTGTTGCACTTTCGCGTGCAAGTTCTTCCCACGTGTCGCCATTGCTCCATCTGGAAATTGAGTAGTACCTATGGAATTGCCCCCAAGGAAGTTGCCCTCCATGCGATGCGCGTGAGTATTCCGTCAGTTTTTCCTCCAGCTGTTCCTTAGAGAGCTTGCGTACGTCTGCTTCGTCCATTTCTATGCTCCTCATATTCTCTTCGAGGCTGTTTAAGATGTGTTGCGTTTCCATGCGTAAGCCTTCTACTGCGGCTAACACTACAAAGCCGCTGCCTGCGCCGGCTGCTCCACTCAAAATACCGCTTGATACTCGTGAAATAGCCATTTTGCTCAGTTGCTTCTGTGCATAGTAGTACGCAATAGGACCGCCAAGATCCATTCCTATATCCGTTGTCTTTTTATGCCGTTGCCACCGCAGAATGTCGGCAAGTTCGTTCTTGCCGGTGCGCTGGGCATCCTGGATAGCATCGCCATAATTCCACCATGCTGGTATGTCGTGTGAGATTGCTGTGTATACACCGATACCCTGTAAAGCCAGGGGTACGCCGTATCGCAAGATTCTACCTGCTGCGGGCAGCCGCCATTTGTTTCTTAACGCTTTGAGAGCGTCACCGTATATCTTTGGCCCGTCGATGCTTCGTCCGGTTGCACCAAGTCCCAATTTACCTCTCAATCCTGACCGCTCTGTGACTAATGCCGTATTCAGGTTGTTCTGGACTTCCTTCCGTACATATGCTTTGGCTTGGTTAAGAGTTAAGTTTTCTGGGATGTTTGTCACACTAGCCTTATTTGCTGCACCTCTGAGTTGTCTCATCGTGGTGGCATTTTCAATTCCCAATATTGCTCTTGGCTGAATGCGCGCTTGCCCGAGCCTGTTTATTACGTATTTCCCCTGTTTTCGTCCAAGTTCTTTTAAAATGGCTGCTTCATTGATCACTCTCGGCACGCTCCAGATCATGCGGGTTTGTGCTACGCCTGGCAGAGTAAATGTAGCGCCGGTATTGGCCCATCTTCCAGCTTGTGCCCATCTTCCCGCCGCCGGGAATGCACTACTGCCGAAAACTCCTTTTTTTATCCATGCGAGCGGGGTTGTTGTTACAGCAAACACAGTACTCGTTGCAGCCGCCTTGCCCCACAATGCGGATTGTTCGTGCGCATCGTCGTTGGTGACCAGCCCTTTCCATGCCTCTATTGGTTTCCAATATATTTCTGTCGCATTATTGCGGAGGTCGAGCATGTAGATAAAATCCCCCAATACCATTGCCAGCCCCGTATATCCGCTATTTTCCGTCGGATTCAGAACATCTATGCCATATTGCTGTAATTCCTGTATGCGTTGCTTGAACGCATTTGCTGCTATTTCTACGTGTGAATCAGTCCATTTCAGATGTTCCGAAGCCCGGTAGAGTTCGTCTGTATCTTCTGCGTTGTGATAGTCGGCACAGAGCTCGCGGGTCTTCCCATTGTTTTCCCAGCGAATCACATTCTCGGTTCTTTGTATTGTGATGCCAATGTTGTTCAGATGCCCCTGGAGCGCATTGTACTGTTCGTCCAGTGCTTGGATTTCTTCGTTCTCCATTGCATTGTTGTCTGCCAATATTTTTGCCATCCATTCCACATACATTTCCTGGAATATTTCCAATGCCTCCAGTGCGGATTTGCAGTGAGCGGGGATACCTTGTTTTACATTTTCTGTGTCTCCGCTTTCGTTCTTGATAATTTCGAGTTCGGTTTCCAGAGCCTTCATACCTGCGACGTTATTGATGATAATGGTTTCCTGTTCAGATCGCGCCATTGCGTCTGCTATTGATGTTTCCATCTCCAGCAAAAAATCGGGCATTTGTGCTGTTATCCATGCCCCAATATTGTTGCCCAGATCTGCCAATTTTTGCGCATGCGGTTTTATTGTATCTATGACTCCCTGAATATTGAGGTCGTTATTATCCAGTACAATAGATTTTTGCCCATTGATTGCCGCGCATAACGCACCTGTATTTTCCGGCATCCAGCCTTTGCCGTCTGTTTTTTTCATGGTTTCCCGCAGCGCGATGATCGATCCTCCTACGACGAGCAGGGAAATAAATGGATGCCTTACGCCCAGTCTTAATAGGGTTTTGCCTAAATCTACGGCGCACTTTGCTGTTAATTTTCCTGCAGTCAGAGCGGCTTTGAGCACTCCGAGTCTATATCCTATTGCCGCCACCGCCCCGGTTTTTATCGGGTTTTCTTGTATCCATTGCCACAATGTATCTACGAGCGTTTGCATGTCGCGCTTGTAGTTTTCAAATGCGACTTCCATGCGCATGTAGTTCGTTCCTCCTTCCATACGTGATTCGTATTTTTCTGCCATGTTGTTCATAAATTCCTCAAATTTTTCGTTGCCCTGATCGGCTTCAGCGAAAATTTTCCGAATCTGATCGATGCCATTTTGGCGTATTGTCGTATCCTCTGCTCGCACTTGTATGCGGTACAATTCTTCTGCTTTTTCGTATTGCTGTGTATTCAGACCGTATTTTTCACCTGGCTGCTCTCTTTGTACCAAACTTTCCGCTGTATTTTTTGCTGCTTGTGCCAAGCGTTTGGCTTCTGCGACTGCGCCCTCCATGGAAAAATTTTTCCTGATGTAATCCGCGAGCCACCTGATTCCAAAGAATGCCGCTGTTCCCACGGCTCCGTATACCAAAATTTTCTTCCACCAGCTTCCGCTCTTCTCCGCAGCTTCGCTGGCTTCCTCGTGGGCGCTCTTACCACGACCAAGAAGTCTGCGCACGCCCTTCCATAGCAGTATGCCCGCCACTGCGAGTCCGGCGGTTGCAGCGGTGATTGCGGCAATTTTTTGCTTGCGTGACATATGCTCCGTCCAGCGTCTGGGCAGAATTTTTTCCGCTGCCTTTTCCATTCCAGTTCCTACACTGCCCAGGAACGATTCCCGGTTTTCCGTTGTGGCGGTGTCCTCCGTACGTTCTTGCACTGTTTCGGGTGCGGCGGTTCGTGCCCGCGGGGATGCCTCCGTTGCTGCGGCTGCCAGTTCTATTTGTTCCGGTTCCGGTATCGCTTGCGCTTGTTCTGGTACGTGCATCTGCCGCACGAGCTCCAAAAATTCCCTTCGCGTTTCGGATTGCTGCTCGGTGCGGTCCCGCCGCCGTTCGATGTTGCTCCATATCATGCCGCGTTCTTGCGCATCCAGATTTTCCCATCGGTTTTTCAGTGCTTCACGCAGCTCATTTTCCCCTCCCGATTCCCGCGTTTCTGCCAGTACCTGCGCCATTTTATTTTCGTCTTCCGGATGGCGTAGCGCTTCGATGAACCTTTCGGATACAGCATTCATGTTCCGCGGTGTTCGGTGTGTGAGCCGTCGTTCTGCGGAGTGGGACATGGGGATGGGATTGGGAGTAGGGAGTAGGGAGTAGGGTTGGGAGTTGGGATTAGGCTGCGTTTCGTCCTGTAAACAGGTAGCGGCCTCCTTTATACAGCCCGCGCAGTGCGCCTGCGGCGCTCTCTGCGATGCTGGTGGAAATGTTTTCCACCATCTGTGGCGCGTACCGCTGCGTTTCCGCTGCGGCGCGTTCTGTGCCCTGCAGCAGATGCGCGTAGGCTCCACGGTGCTTGCGCATTTCCAGCTCCACGGCGTCTGCGTTGCGCAGGCCTTCTATCATATTGGCGCATGCGGTTTGCAGAGCGTCTGCTTGTGCCGGGAACTGCATGCGTGCCTGCATGATGGCCTGTCGGATCTCGTTCATTGTGTGTGTCTGCGCTGCCTGCAACTCGCTCTTACCGTTCCTGTCCGCCGTGAGTACGGCAATGCCCTGCTTTTGGTATTCCAAAAACAGTTCCCGCAGCCGTTCTTCTGCCTGAGAATAGGAAGAGAAAGGATGGTGGCTGTTTAAGGAATCGGGGGAGGACATGGGTAGGGAGTAGGGATTTGGGAGTAGGGAGTAGGGAGTTGGGATTGGGATTAGGAGGTGGTTTCCTCTCTTTCTTCTTCCTCAATTCCTCTTTCCTCATCTCCTCCATCCTCACTTCCTTCTTCCTCACTTCCTTCCTCTGCTGCATTGGTTGTTTCTTCTTGTATCACTTGTCTGGCTGCTTCTTGTAGATCTGCGTATGTCACCGATTTGACCGTATCCAGGCTGAAACCGCCTGCCGCCTTGGTAATCGTTTTGTTCAGGAAAACCTCAAATGTGAGTTGCATGCCTGCCTGCGATGCGCTGGCGTGCATTTCTACGATTTTTCCGGCTGAGTTTTCTGCCATATCGGTAATGAGGATGTCTCCTTTGCGCGCTTCCAGGGTTTTGTAAAAGGTGCCGTAGTTGCCCAGCATTTGTTCCAACGATGCGCGGAGGCCTTTGGTGAAGATGTTGTCATCCCTGAGCGCATGGAGTGTGCCTCCCATGGAACGCGCTATCATCTCGCGCAGCTGCTGCCATTTTTCACCGACGAATTTGGCGGCTTTGCCCAGGTATTCCAGAGTTTTGCCCAGACCTGCGCTGGCGATATTAATGCTATTTCCCCACATGGACGTTGCACTTTCGGCTGTGCCATTAAGCACGTCGCCAATTTGTTCGCGGGTTGTCTGCGCGATGCCGAATATTCGCTCTTTTACTTCTCTCCATACCTCTTTCATTTCTGTTGTTTCGAATGTTGTTCCAATTGTTTCCATCTGTTGCCTGAGTGCATCCAGTTGTGGGCGGGTTGCCTCTCGTATTGCATCGGTATTGGTTGTAAGCCAATCTTTGATTTGGTTGACCTTTTCACGTACTTGTTCATTGTTTAGACCGTTTACGATTTCATTCTGCAATTTGGTCAGTTGTTCATTGAGTGCGCCGAGAGAGCTTCTTTCCGGTCTTTCAGAAGGGGTATTATTTGGTGTTTCCGTGCTCATATTTGTGTGAGGAATTTCTCATTATTATAGCGGATTTTGGGTGTTTTATCAATATTATGCCGCACGTACGGAAACGTGCGGCTGGGGAAAATGTGGTAGGGAGACTGTTCACACATGCACGCCGCACATACGGAGACGTGCTGCTGAGGTCTACCGTATTTTCATGCTATCCTGTTCTCATGCGCCAGTATTTGGACCTCTTGGAACATATTCTGAAAAACGGCACGGAAAAATCCGATCGCACGGGCACGGGTACCAAGAGTGTTTTTGGCTACCAGTTGCGGTGTAATTTGCGCGAGGGGTTTCCGCTTCTCACGACAAAAAAGCTCCATATACGATCGATCATTTATGAACTTCTGTGGTTTTTGAGGGGCGATACGAACATCCGGTACCTCCAGGAACACAAGGTGCGCATTTGGGACGAATGGGCGACCGAAGCGGGGGATTTGGGGCCCTTATACGGCAAGCAATGGCGGGATTTTGATGGCACGGATCAGATCAGTTGGCTCATCAATGAAATCCAGACGAACCCTGATTCCCGCCGTCTCGTGGTGTCGGCGTGGAATCCGACCGTGCTCCCGGACGCTTCCGTGAGCCCGAAGGAGAATGCGGCGCAGGGGCGCATGGCTCTGCCGCCGTGCCACTGCCTGTTCCAGTTTTATGTTGCGAACGGCGAGTTGAGTTGCCAGCTCTACCAACGCAGCGCGGACATCTTCCTCGGTGTGCCTTTTAACATTGCGTCGTATTCGTTGCTTACGCACATGGTGGCGCAGGTGTGCGGTTTACAGGTAGGGGATTTTGTCCACACGTTCGGCGATGTGCACCTATATTTAAATCATCTGGAGCAAGCCAGGGAGCAGCTTGTGCGCCAGCCGCGCGTGCTGCCGCAGCTTCGTATCAACCCGGAGCGCACATCCATATTTGATTTTGCATATGAAGATTTTGAGATTGTGGGTTATGATCCGCATCCGCATATTAAAGCTCCCATTGCTGTGTAGATGGAAATTTCCCTCATAGCAGCGGCATCATCCAATAATGTCATCGGCAAAGGAGGATACATTCCATGGGATCTGCCCGATGATTTCCGGCATTTTCATGAGGCGACCAAGGGGTTCCCTGTCATCATGGGGCGCAAGACGCATGAGTCCATCGGGCGGGTGCTGCTGGGACGCCGGAATATCGTTATCACACGGCAAGCGGACTATCGGCCGCTGCCGGGGAGCGAGATTGCCCATTCTCTTTCGGAAGCCATAGATGCGGTTTCTGACGCAGAGAAAGTCTGCATTATCGGCGGAGAGGCGGTTTACAAAGCTGCTCTGCCTTTGGCGACGGAAATCGATCTAACTCGCGTACATACGACTATCGAAGGCGGAGATGCGTTCTTCCCGGTGTTTTCCGAGGATGACTGGAAGCTCGTTGAACAGATCGAACATTCGGCGGATGAGCGGCATGCGCATGCGTTTACATTCCTGCGGTTTCGGAGGAGGGAGGGGAAGTAGGATTGGGATTGGGGTTGGGATTGGGGAGTAGGGAGTTGGGAGTGGGTATTTTTTTGGCTCTGCGAAGCTCTGTACCGTTACACCGCAGGTTTTTCTGTGCCGTACGATTGCTGCCAGTGCCGTGTGTGCCCATACTCTTGGCACCATGGAAGCAACCGCTGCCGCACAGGACATCTACGATGAGGAAACGCAGGGTGAACAGTCTGTGCGGGATCTTGCAGAGAGCCTGCGCCGCCACGGGCAGGAAGCCGTTACGGAGTACAGTGAGATCGCAGCGGATGTGCGTGCAGATGTATCACACATACTCAACGGGGCTGCCGCTGATCTGGATGCGTCGCTTGGTGCATACAATCCCACGATCAAACGTCTGGGGAATGGCATTGCCGGCCAGGCGCGGCTGCAGTCATCCGTGATGGAAATTGATCCGCATGCCATTGCTGGTGATGGGTCGCAGTTGATTGCTGTGGAGCGTGCAGCGGATATTGCAAGGCACGAAGCCGAACACCAGCGCCAGGCAGCCGTTGCCGATGCTTCCGGTATCGTTGTGCATGGCGAACAGTTCGATGCGCGCGAGATTCGCGAAGCGGCGGCGATTAGCGTGCAGTGGCAGCGGGATTTTCTCTCTGCGGAGTATCGCAATATCGCAGCAGCTTTGCCCATGGACGCTGGAGCAAGAGACCTTGTCCGTCAGGGCAGGTTCCGGGAATTGGAGCAGAAGAAGAACAGTTAGAAGCTATTATTTTCCTCTCTGCTCTGTGCTACGCCGAAGAGTTCTGTTCGGGCTGCGATTGGCGACTCTGCTATTTTTGTAAGTATCCAGTGTGTGATGACAATCGCAGTGAACATGGAAAGCAATACACCGGTTGCCAGTGTAATGGCGAAGCCTCGGACAATGGACGTTCCAATGAAGAACAGGATCATGCAGGTGATAAACGTAGAAACGTTGCCATCGCGAATGCTGGGCCAGGCACCGTGGAAACCTGTACGCACAGCTGTTTTGAGCAGTTTTCCTTTTTTGAGTTCTTCGCGTATGCGTTCGAAGATGAGCACGTTGGCGTCCACTGCCATACCGATGCTTAGGATGATACCCGCCATACCTGCCAGCGTTAGGACGATGTGATTATCCGTAAACAGGAACAGTGGTAGTTTGAGAAATGTGAAGAAGAGGAGTGCGTAGAGAGTGAGTGCCATGTCTGCGATAAGTCCAAGGAATCGGTATATCACGATCATGTACAGCATCAGAATGATGATGCCTATAAGTGCAGCCTTCAGTGAAGTGGCCAGCGCAGCGGCGCCCAAAGTCGCTTCTATTGTTCGCTGTCCGCTCAGGAAAATGGGTGCCGGAATGGCGCCGGTGTTCAGGTCACGTGCCAGTTCCTGCGCTTCACGGATGTTGCGGCTGCCCGTGATGATGGCTGAACCACCGCTGATTTCGCTTTGTACCGTTGGTGCGGATACAAGCTGTCCGCCCACGAAGATAGCGATACGCTTGCCGATGTTTCGTCCCGTGAGTTCCTGGAACATGCGTCCGCCTTCATCGGTGAAGTTAATCTGCACGACCGGCAGGTTGCTCGTGGGATCCAGCGTCACGGTTGCCGAACGGAAGTGCTTTCCATCCAGAGGTGTGTCTTTCCAGCCCGTGGGGAGCAGGGAAAAGAACAGCATGCGTACGGGGATTTGCTCTTCCATCTTGCGCACATCGCCGCGCCATAGTTGTGCGACGATTTCCTCTGCCCGTGTTGCACTTTCCTCACCACTAATAACCAGTTCTTCGTAACTGGCTGTATCCGATGCTGCAGAGGGAGCCTGATCGCTGCGGATGATGTGGTATCCGAATGGCGTTTCTATGGGTTCGCTTAATTCACCTGTTTCCAGTGTAAATGCTGCCTCCTCAAATGCCGGTACCATATCACCGCGCCCGAATGTGCCCAGGCTGCCGCCCTGTGCAGCGGAAGGGCCGCTGGAATACCGTGTTGCCAGTTCCACAAAATCCGCTCCTGTTTCCAGTTGTTGCCGCACGTCCTGTGCCAGCGCTAATGCTTCTTCTTTCGTGCGCGTTATGTCAGCTTCGGCTGAGAGCGCTCCTTCGTATGCAATCAGAATGTGGCTAGCTGCCATTGTTTCGGTGCCGGCTGTATAACTTCGCAGAAAAAGGATGCGTGCTGTTCCGTCTTCCAATTCCTCGGTTGCCATCAAGTCGCCGGGCTGCATGGATCGCAGCGTGCTGATCACGCGTACAGGTACGTTCGCATCCAGTACGATGTTCTCATGCGATTCATGTTTCATTTCGTCGCTCTCGGCGTCCAGAACGTCGAATGCAATCTGTGCGTTATTGATAGTGCGTCCTGTTTGGGTAATGGGACCGATACGTTCTGCTATATAGATACCGGGGATGTCTTCTTCTGCCATTGAACCGTCTTCCTGTTCCATGGGAACGCGCAATGTGCCTTCTGCGTAGACGATTTTGCCTGCTGCTGCGTTCCAGAGCGGTTGTAATGTGGCAGGCAGTTCGCTTTCGAAGAAGCGGGCGTCTGGATCGTACATTACCCCCAATATGTTGGAGTAGTCCTCGCCTACCACTGCCAGTGTTTCACCACTTTGGGTGATGCGACGGTATGCCTGTGCGGCATCCTCGCGGACTTTTGCAGTATGCTCTTCCGTTGCTTCTGCAAATTCTTCTTTGAATTCCAACTGGATTGTTTTTCCCACGATTTCAATGCATTCCTGCACATCTACCACTCCGGGGCACTGCACCAGTAGGTGTTTTTCGTTGCCTACGTAGGAGGGGGTGATACTGGTTTCGCTCACGCCCATGGCGTTGATTCTGCGTTCCAATACTGTGCGGATAGCTTCTACGATCGTGCGCTGCTGTTCTTCGATGGTTCGGAGTTGCAGTTGTAACAGTGCCAGGCGATCCGCGTTTTCGCCCGTGCGTTCCAGTGTGTCGATTTCTAAAAGGATGGCAGCTTTCTGTTGTTCTAATTCTTGCTCTGAAATACGAAAATCCAGTTGCGTACCGCCCGCAAGGTCCAGTCCCAGATGGATGGATGGTTTGCGCAGGAATTCAGGTGCCCACTGCTTCGCGTTATCCGGCAGTGCTACGAGCAGTAAGGCTGCCGCGACAATGACGACGATTGCTGGCCGGGCAACGGAGTGCTTGTGTGCCATAGGAAGGAGGCGCCTACTCTACAACAGAAAACGTGGTGCGCAATCCCACGTTCACGTCGTCTACGAATACTTCTGCGAGTTCTGCGTGCGGGATGTTGATGGTCAGGGTGTCTTCTTCTGCATCGTCGGACTCTACCAGCATCTTGTACACAGGCATTCCGCGCACGAAAATGCCGATGTTCTGTTCAATCCTCTCCGCGAACAGTTCGCGTTTCTGTGCTGCGCCATTTTCTGTAAACGTGATGAGTACCTGTGCACCATTTTCGTCTTGATGGGCGATATGGAGCCACGCAATATCTTCCTCTGTTAGAGGAATACTCTTAAATCCCTGTGTTTCTGCCACGATCACTTCTGCCATGTCCAGCGGCACTTCTTCCATGAATTGTATTGTGAAGGGATCGCGCATTTCCGTTGCCAGTTGCTGGCGCATCCCTTCGTCACTTATTTGTACCGTCAGATTCGTGTCGTTTTCTTCAACTTGCACGTCGGCTTCCTGCATCTGTACGTCTTGTTGTGCCGCAATGGCGATCACGCGCCTGCGCAGCATGCGGCTGGCAGATTGTAGTAGCTCCTGGGAGTACTGTTGCCCGATGGCATCGATGTCGATAGAAAAGGTGATACCCTCACTTCCATTGCGGTTACAGGCCACCAGAAGGATGAATGCCAGCATTGCTGACGCATATCGTGTACGCATAGTGGTGTGAGTGTAGGGAATCGTTCACATGTCCGCAATTACAGTTGCCGATGTTTTTTGGCTATGTCTGAAGAACGGTGCCAGCGCGCAACATTTTCCCACTTAAATCGATGTTTTGCAGCGAGCATCCGGTGTCTACGATGCAATTGCGCAGTTCACAATTTTCCACAGTGCACCCTTCAAAGAGTACAACATTGGTGAGTGTTGCGTTTCGTACGCGGCAATGTTCACCAATGAGCACGCTGCCTTCGGTTTTCGTTTTCTCGCAGGTGCTGCTGTGAGCAATACGCACATTGTCGCCTACCAGTTCTTTTGTTGCTTCCATATATGCATGGAAAGATCCGATGTCGAACCAGGGTTCCGTGAATGCAAAACACTGCACTATCTCTCCTTGTTTCAACAGTTCTTCGAAGAGTCCGCCCACGTTATCCGGGTGCGTTTGAGCGTGTTCTACGAGGATCGGCAATATGTGCCTGGGGAGCAATGAACAACCGGTACTCACCAGTGTTGTCCGGGGATTGGATGGCTTCTCCTCAAACGCGGTGACGGTGTCGTGTGCATCGGTGACAACAGTTCCGAATGCTCTGGCGCGTTCTGTGTTGCCGATGTCGTATGCTGCCAGGAGCGTTTTGCCCGGGGGTGCGGATTCCAGGAATGTCTGCAGCGAAAAGCCGAAGTAGTTGTCGCCCGTGAGCAGCAGTACATCATCTGCTACATGTTCCTGTTCTATCCATTGTGCCACTGCTCCTAAGGCACCCAGCTTCTGGTCGTCTTTTACGGTTTGTTCGATGAGCAGATTGGTGCGCGTATCGTTTCGATTCTGCAACCATTCGATGAATCCTGTTTCAAAGAGTGCGTTGGTGCTTATGTTCACCGGAACATTCTGGGGTATCTGTTCCATGATATGTTCGATGATGGGCTTGCCCGCCAGGGGTAGCAGAGGCTTTGCCCTCTTTTCTGTGAGTGGCCACAGCCGTGTTGCGAAACCGCCGGCAAGGATGAATGCACGCATGAGGTTTGGTGTTATTGGAAAAGCCACCACCATATCTTCTCTTTCGGGCTGACGACGGTTACCGGATGTCCTGCCAGTGTCTCTATTCTCTCGTCGCGTTCTACGATTCCCAGGACCGAAGGCAGGAGCATGTAATGAATGCCATGTTGTCTGCAGATGCCCAGGAGATTCATTGATTGTTCCAGTTCTGCACATTGAATGAGGTGCGTCACTCGTTTTTCACGGAGGACGTCTTCGATTTTGTTCAGTTTTCCCCGCACCGGTACGCCGTAGATATCTGTGTCCTTCACGCCGTATCCGTCAATCACGGCAACGGGAGTGAGAGCGTTCTTGTGCTGTTGCATATCTGCGATGAGTGCGCGTGATTCGCGTGTGACGCCGACGATGAGTGTAGGAAATGCAGGTGGGAACTTGCGGAGCATCCGGCGTTTCCAGTTGTCGAAGGTGATGTGCCATGCCCACGTTGTGCCTGTGTGCAGTACCCATGCGATAATGAGTAGCATGCGGCTGAAGAACGCTGTGAAGGCGAAATAGTACGTTAGTGTGACAAGAGCCGTGCCCACGAATCCTGCGTATGTGATGTACGCGCCGTTGCGCAGTGATGTCTGGTTACGGGAAAGCCCGAATGTTCGCGTGGTTGCGAGGAC
>Ga0172381_10001903_pt1 | contig 23822 bp, 27 predicted proteins | sample Leawel6488metaG_FD_119754 | JGI IMG/M metagenome (GOLD analysis project Ga0172381, IMG submission 119754) | Leachate microbial communities from a municipal landfill in Southern Ontario, Canada - Leachate well 64-88 metaG | ecosystem: Engineered > Solid waste > Landfill > Unclassified | place...
TCAGAGGTTGTAAATCTATTAATGTAAATAGTCCAACCCCGACACCAACCATCGCTGTAACAGCCACCCCTACTCCAACACCTATTGCTGAAGGAAAAAGTGAACAAACAGACGCCAACACCGTTCGTTTATTCATCTTAAACCCAACAGCATCACCGCAAACACAAATCGGACATCCGTCAATTTATGTTGAAACACACGTTTCAGGAAATCCGATTAAATATGTTTTCGATATTCCACAAGAATACGTTGGCATCGTCGGTGGCTATAATGTTGACGGAGTAGACAAAGGTGTATACAAAGCTTTTGGCCCTGGTCATTACGAAATCGTCGTCACTGACGGATTTGGTCTTATTACTAATGACAATTGGGCTCAAGCCGAGTTCGAATTCCGTATCCAACAGGCCATTGATTATAAGTGGGCACATGCTCATATTATTCCTGGCCCTCTTGTAGACCCAACAATCACCAAATAACAACTATCCGGCTGGAAGAAAGCTCTTTATTTAGCATTTATTTGCTACTTAAAACTTTCTTACCAGCCCCGATCATCCGATGCGTGTCGGATCTGATGAGTCCAAAAGGACGAAATCGAAAAGAATACTATGAAAATTAAAAATCCCTTAGTCACCATCTACATGCCAGTTTTTAATGCTACCCCTTATCTTAGCCAGGCCATCGAAAGTATTTTAAACCAAAGTTTTTCCAATTTTGAATTTATTATTGTTGATGATGCTTCGACCGACGATTCTTGGAAAATAATTAAATCCTACGCTAAAAAAGATTCTCGTATAGTCACTATTAAAAATCAAATTAATTTAGGAGTCAGTTTAACTTCAAATATCGCTATTTCTAAGGCTCGAGGTAAATTTTTAGCCCGTATGGATGCCGATGATATTTCTTTTACTAATCGTATTGAAAAGCAAATTAAATTCTTAAACAAACATTCTAAAGTCGTTGCCGTTGGTGGTCAATGTGTCGTTATTGATGAAAATAACAACATTATTGGTAATAAAAATTTTCCTTCTCAAAATAAAAAATTAAAAGATATGATTTTTTGGGCTGTTCCCATTCAACAACCATCAATGATGATTAATTTAAAAAAATTGCCTAAAAATTTTATTTGGTACACTCCAAACCAATCTTCTGCTGAAGAAATTAACCTTATGTTTAGATTTATACTCTATGGACAAATTGCCAATCTCGAAGACAATTTACTTTTTTATCGTCATTTAGACAATAGTCTTTCTCATAAAAATCCAAAAGCTACTTTTAAATTAACTTTAAAAAGTCGTTTTAATGCCTTAAAACTTGGCTTTAAACCTAGTATTAAAGCTATTATATTAAATTTAATGCAAATGACAGTCATTGCCCTAATCCCCAATAATTTAATTTATGATATTTGGTATCGAATTCGTGGTATTAAAAAACCAAACGGTCTTACTGTTGGGACTTTTGCCAAAGCTCAAGTATAATTTAAATAATGGCTTTAATAGATAAATTAAAAGCACACTTCGACAAAATAATTTTAGCTTTAGTTCTATTAGTCTTAATTTGTCAAAATTTTACTCCTCATACTTGGCTTATTGGTTGGGACAACCTTCTTCCCGAACTAAATATCTGGTTAAATTTAAAAAGATCATTTCTGGCGGTCTGGCAGGAATATCAAGGCCTTGGTTTGGTTGGTGGCATGGGTCATGCTACTGAATTAATCAGACAACTAATAATTCTTCCCTTTACTTTAGTACTTCCTCACAATTTAATCCGCTATTTTTGGCAATTCTTAATGTTAATTTTAGGCACTTTTAGTCTCAATATTGGTCTAAAAAAAATATTCCACTTGTCAAAAACAACCAGTCTTTTAACTTCCCTTTTTTATCTATTAAATTTTGGCACTGTTCAATATTTTTGGGTTCCTTTTGAACCATTTTCTACATTTTGGGGATTTTTTCCAGCTCTTTTTTTTCTTCTTTGGAACTACTTAAAAAATCCCAATCGTAAAAATCTAATTTACCTTATTTTAATTAACTTTCTCGCCATTCCTAGTTTTTATGTCCAAACTATTTTTATAGTTTATTTAATTTGTCTTTTTATAATTCTTTTCTCTCATTTAATTTTCAATCTTAAAAAAATTCCAGTAAAACTCTATTCTTCTCTCCTCTTAATTGTCTTTCTTTTAAATTCTTTTTGGCTTCTCCCATTTTCCTATTATTTAAAAAATGATCTAAACAACACCACTCAAGCCTATGGTAATTTAATGGCCACTCAAGAAACTTTTGATCGTAGTCAAAATAGAGGAACCATCTCTGATTTTTTACTTCTCCGTAACTACTATTTTGATTTTCCAAAAGACAAAAGCACTCTTATGGCTCCTTGGACATCTTTTTTTTACAACCAATACAATCTAATTTGTGGTTATATTGTTTCCCTGTTTGTCATTATCGGTCTAATCTTTCTTATTTCAAGAATTAAACAAAAATCACCAATTAAATTATCTATTTTATTAATCTTTCTATTATCTTCGATTGCCTTACTTTCAGACACTCCTATTTTTTCTCAAATAAACTATTTAATTCACCAGATTCCTATTATTAACCAAGTTTTTAGATCTCCATGGACAAAATTCTTAGTTCCTACTGCTTTTACTTTCTCTGTTCTTTTAGCTTTTGGACTTGAATTTATCTTCAGGCTTCTTAAAAAAATCAAATATAATCCAATTTTTTCCAAATCTCTAGTTAGTCTTATTTTTATTTTTGCCCTTTTAAAATTTAGTTTTCCTGTTTTTAAAGGTCAATTTTTCTCTCCTCAAATAAAACAAAACATTCCACAAGAATATTTTGAACTTTTCACTTTTTTCAACAAAATCTCCCCCACTGCTAGGATTATGAATTTACCTCAAGGATCTTTTTGGGGTTGGACCAATTACCGCTGGAATGTCAATGGCTCCGGTTTTATTTGGTATGGTTTAAAACAACCAATCCTCGACCGATCTTTTGATGTTTGGAACCTTAAAAATGAAAATTATTATTGGGAATTAACTTCTGCCCTCCAACAAAAAAATCCACAAGCTCTAAATAATATTATTGATAAATATTCGGTTGAATATATTATTTTTGATAAAAATATTTATTATCCAGATGAAAAGATTTTTGGAAAGCTAGCAACTTCAGGAACAGATATTTTAAATCAAATTAAAAATTTAAAATTAATTAAAAACATTGGTTCTATATCTATTTACCAAAATCAAAACCCAACTAAAATTTATACTACTAATAATCTCAACAGTAGTCTTCCAATTGCTCATTTTGATCCTAATTTTAAACCTCAATTTTTACCTTCTTCCGATTCTATTATCTACCCTTTCGATCATAGTATTTTAAAAGAATCTCAAAATGCAAAAACCAGCACAAATAACGAAATTTATTTTCATCTCCAAAATAAAAATTCTCATAATCTCTTAGCTTTTAATTTTTCTAATCTAAAATTTGATCAAGATTATCTTCTTAAAATAGAAACCAAAAATACCAACGGTCAAAGTCCAATTATTTCTGTTTTTGATAATAACAATCATTATTATTTTTTCAAAAATCAACTTAAAAAATCAAAAGAATGGCAAATTACCTGGCTTTTAATTCCTAAAATGGAAAATTTTTCTTTTGACACTGGACTAACAGTTTTATTTGACAACCCAAGTTTTAATAAAACTGATTCTATAAATGAAGTTAAAAATCCTGAAATTTATCCATATCAAAACAATATTCCTCTTATAGACAACTATCAAGCACCTACTAACAATTATTTAGATTCAAAATCAAGCATATTTTTTTACAAAACCAAATTAAACCAGAGCAATAATCAGTATTTAGTCTTACCTCAATCATTTCATAAAGGTTGGAGTGCTTTTTATCTCGATGGTTTAAAACCAGTTTTTCTAAAAGATCATGTTCTCTATAACAATTGGGCCAACGCCTGGCAAATTCCCTCAGATCTGACATCTGATAGTCTGAAATCTGAGATCTATATTGCTTTCTGGCCTCAAATCTTCGAGTTTTTCGGTTTCGCCCTTCTAATTTCTACCTTCATTTTGATATTTAAAAACAAAAAAGAAATCAAATAAATTCGAAGTCATAATTTTTTGTGGCCTTGCTTGCCCGCCTCTGGAGGGAACGTGCGACGCACATTCACCAGACATAAAAAATTGTGACGAGAATTTATTAAAATTAAAGATTTTTTATTATCCCTGCAATCTTATTTCCTAATTCTTCAAATTCCTTTTCTTTCCACCCTCTGGTTGTCATAGCTGGAGTTCCCAGTCTAATTCCCGATGGACTAAAAGGACCAGCTTTGTCATGAGGAATAGTATTGGCATTAACCACAATTCCATTTTCTTCAAGTTTTACAGCTGCCGCTTTTCCTTTTTCAAATCCCACTTCCACCACCATCAAATGATTTTCAGTTCCAAACACATTCAAACCATTTTTTCTTAATGAATCAGCCAAAGCTTTTGCATTTTTGATAATTTGAGATGCATAATCCTTAAATTCTTGAGTATCACATTCACCAAAAGCCACTGCTAATGCTGCAATTTGATTTTCATGAGGACCACCCTGCAAGCCTGGAAATACTGCCCTGTCAATTTTTTTTGCCAATTCTACATCTTTCTCAAACCCTTTTTTAGTTACCCCAATCACTGCACCTCGTGGCCCTCGCAAGCTTTTATGAGTAGTACTAGTAATTATATGGACATATTCATTTGGACTTGGATGAACCCCTCCCACCACTAAACCAGCAATATGAGAAATATCCGCCACCAACCATGCTCCAACTTTATCAGCAATTTCTCCAAATCTTTTAAAATCTAGAATATAAGGATAAGCAGTAGTTCCTGCCATTATCATTTTTGGTTTTTCTCTTAAAACCAATTCTTCTAATTTGTCATAATCAATTCGACCATCTGCCTCAACATCATATTGCAAACTTTCAAAAAATTTTCCCGAAAAAGTGATTTTTGGATGACCATGAGTTAAATGTCCACCAGCCGAAAGTTTTAAACCACAAATTTTATCCCCTCTTTCCAAAAGTGCCATTTGCACTGCACTATTAGCCGGACTTCCAGAATAAGATTGAACGTTTAAATGTTCCACTCCTAAAACTTTTTTTCCTCTCTCAATTGCTAAATTTTCAATTTGATCCACAAATTCATTTCCCTGATAATATCTTCGACCAGGATACCCCTCGGCATATTTATTGGTCAAACAGCTTCCCAAAGCCATTAAAACCTCATCCGAAGCAAAATTTTCACTTGGAATTAAATGAATTAAATTTTTCTGTCTTTCTTCTTCTTTTTTAATCAAATCTCTAATTTGTTGATCCATGTCTTAATTTTAACTAATAATTTTACAAAAGTTTACTTTGTTCTTCCCATTTGAAAAGTTCCCCCAAAGATCTTTCCATATGAATTCTATATATTATTTTACTTAAAAGTGGCGCCAAAGAAATTATTTTCATCTTCTTAATTCTTTTTTCTTTAGGAATTGGAACAGAATCTAGAAAAATAACTTGATCAGCCAAACTATCGTTTAGTCTTTTCACTGCTTCACCACTTAAAAGTGCATGAGTAGCCGCTATTATTATTTTTTTAGCTCCATATTTTTTTGTTGCTTCGGCTGCTCCACAAATTGATCCGCCACCATCCACAATATCATCAATTATTAAAGCAGTTTTTCCTTTAACATCACCAACCACATGTGCCACTTCACATTGACTGTGTTGGCGTCTAATTTTATCTATAATGGCAATCGGTGTCCCCAATAAATCAGCTATTTTATTAGCTCTTTTTGCTCCACCAATATCTGGTGACACTACCACCAGATCTTCATACTTTTTTGTCTTAATATATTTAGCAATTAATGGATATCCCACCAAATGATCAACTGGAATATCATAAAATCCCTGTATTTGTTCAGCATGAAGATCAACTGTCACTAATCTGTCGATTCCTGCTTTAGTAATTAAATTAGCCACTAATTTTGCCGATATTGGTTCGTGTGACTGAGTCCTTCTGTCTTGTCTTGAATAACAAAGTTGAGGACAAATTAAATTAACTCGACGAGCCGATGATCTTTTTAAGGCGTCAACCAAAATTAAAGTCTCCATCAAGCAATCATTCACTGGATTAATCATCGTTTGAATTATAAAAACATCATCTCCTCTTACTTTTTTACCCAATCTCGCATAAATTTCCCCATTAGGAAATTTTTTGATAATCACTGGAGTTAAATCCAATTTTAACCTTTTGGCAATTTTTTTTGCCAATTCTGGATGTGATGTCCCAGCAATTAGTTGTATTCCATTCATATTATTTTTTTATTTTTTAACTTTTCTAAAATATCTTTATGAATAATATCCATATCTCTATTCCCGTCGATTACGACCACATCATCACCCATTTTTTCACAAAACCACAAATAAGACCTTCTACATTGTTCCAATTTTTCCTTTCTTTCAAAAATTGTTTTTGTTGATCTTCCCTCATCAATTCTTTTTATTGCCGTTTCTGCGTCAATATCAAGAAAAATAGTCAAATCTGCTCTTGGAACCACATTTTCATTTAACTCCAACATCATTTGTTTCTTTTCTTCTTCAGTATAAGCCACTGTCGAACCATAATATCTATCAGATATAACAAATTCATCATTTTCAATTGCTGGTTCTATTACTTTTTTATAATGGTCTCTTCTGTCTGCCACAAAACACAACTGCAATGCCAAAGGATCCATTTTTTCTCCACCATTAAGAGTAACCTCTATTAATTTTCCCACTGGTAAATTTCTAGTATGTTCACAAGTTACTATTGTTTTAATTCCGTTTTGTTCAAAATAATTCTGCAATTTTTCGATTTGAGTACCCTTACCGCAGCCATCAATCCCTTCAAAAACAATAAATTTTCCTTTTTTATTCATTTCTTATTCTACTTTTTAATTCTGCCCCTTTAATTGTCTTCCATAAACCGCAACTCATATCACCTTCAAAACATATTCCCTGCGACACACAACTTGGTCCAGCATTTTCAAAAAGTATTGGCGCTTTTTTCTTAACCACTCTTAACATTTCTCTAGCCAAGGCTTGTATTTCCCATTGAGCCCTTCGACAACACCTTAAAGTTAAAAAATGTAACAAAGCTCTAGCATCCATAGTCACCACAATTTTTGTTTTTAAAGATTGAGGTTGACAATATCTAGCATCCTCAGCCTTAACTCCTAAATCAATCAATTCATTATAAAGTTTTTGAGTATTTTCAAAATGTTTTTTAACTTTTTTCAAAACTTTTTTATCACCATTCAAAATTGCTGGTGGAATTACATATTGAGCCTCACCTCTCTTGACATATCTTCCTGATTGAATTGAATAAGAACAACCAATTCTATGTCTAATTAGTTGAATTTCAGTTACCCGACTAACTCCTTCAATCGAAAAAGTAAAAGATGCATGTTCTAAGGTTGAAGTATGTCCTGAAGCCATTACTTGTCTTATTAATCTCTCCCTAGTTTCTTTATTAGTTTTTTCTTTTAATTCTTTAGCTCCCACCTGGCTATAACATTGTCTAATCGCTGCCACGATATTTTGTTCTGGATTGGTTGTATAACTCAATAAATTAACTTTCAATTTAACATTTTTAGCCATTTTTATTTAAAAAATCTAATCTAAGACAGATTAAACCAGTAGCTTTTTTAAATCAATTAAACAAACTATATCAAAAATATTTAAGCCAAAAATCTACGGTTAATATTCTAAAATTATTAAATTTCAAAAAAAAATATATCTATTAAAACCTCTATTTCGTCTATAAAAATTCTATTTAGTGAATCAAAGTAAATCATTTTATATATCATAAGATATCATTAACAAAAAGGACATTTTTCTCCAGAATACCAACAACCACATTTTTTACACTCCATAAATCCTTCTGGAATTTTCCCATGTTTTACTTCACCGTTAGATAAAATATAATAACCAATCTTTTCTCCAAAATTTCCCACTGTTGTTGTCACTGAACAACCAAAACTTTGTTCTGTTTTAGCTCCAGTCATTGCTCCATACATAAAATCTTCCAATTTATTTCGACTAATTACAATTTCTTTTTCATCTTTTCTATTTCTTAAAGCATTAAAACAAGCCGAATATAATCTAAAAATTACATCACTATCTTCCGTTAAATTATTTCCAAAATTATTTTTAAATTCTTTTAAATATTTACCAACCACTTTTTCAATGTAATCAAATTCAAGCGAATTTTTTGATTCACACAAATCAAATAAACTAAAGATTTCAGCCAATTTTAAATTGACTCCCGTTGGGGATTTTAAGATTTCTTTTTCATCTTTAATTTCTTCTTGACCACCCAAAACACTTCTCATTTTCTTCATATCTCCAAAATCATTTTTCACTACAATTCTATTCCAAACTATTTTTTCATCCACTTTTCTCCAAAAATCAACAGAATTAGTTAAATAACCAAATTCTTCATTTTTAGGACTAAAATAAACCCAGGTTTTTTTAGGATCTTGACTCAACCCGCTCTCTATTTTTTTAATTGCCTGATTTTCTTCATCATTTCCCAATTCCGAAACCAAATCACCTGAAAACAAATCAACAATTCTTCCATTTTCTATCACAAAATTTTTAGAAAATTTTACTATACCAAAATCCTCAGCTAATTGAGTTGTTAACTCTAATTTCAAATTTAAATCTCTTTTTTCTAAATCTACTCTCCCTAAAAAAACAACTTCTTTTTCTGCTGAATAACCATTTCGTTCTATTTTTTCTTTCATATTACTCTTGCTCGAAAGTTTTAGAGATCCGACTTTACGGTTGCGGCACAGTCTAGGAATTACACCTAGTTCCCTATTAAATTATTTTTTAATTTGTTCGACTGATTTTATAAATAAATAATCTGAAAGTCTATTGAAATATTTTAGTATATCTTTATTAATTTTTTGCTGTTTATTCAAAGTAACAATCCTTCTTTCTGCTCTTCTGCAAACAGTCCTTGCCCAATTTAATTCTAAAGATTCTTTTTCTTTAAATTTTACAAACTTAGTTAATTTATAATCTTTGGAACTTATTTCTTTCTCCATTTTTTCGATTGGAAATTGGAAATTGGAAGTTGGAAATTTAATTCCACACCCCAATTCTCCCATTATTCTCCCCAAATCATCAATAATTTTTTTATTAACTTTAATTAACTCTAAAACCGCTTGTAATTCATCAATGGTTCCAACAGCCTCAAGTAATGGATTGTCTTTATCCACTATTTTTCCTAAAAAATAACTTTTACCTTCATCACCTTTTTTTGTTGTTATCATTTTTGTTTATGAACATTTACTATATCCACAAAAATCATTAGTACATTTAAAACAGCCTTCTTCAGCTCGAAGAGGACTTCCACAATCTGGACAAGAAATTGTTTTACTTTCCAATTCAGCTTGTTTATTTCTAACCTCATTAAGCGAATTAATGTCAATTGCATCTTTTTCACCAGCAAACATATCTAGCTGTTCACCTCTTGAAACTTCTAAAAGAGTTTTACCAACAGCATCAAACATACTTAAAACGGTTCCTGTTCCCAGCCCCATTTTTTGTCCACAAGAAATACCAACCATTTGATCGGCAATTTCATCTAAAGTAGCCCCATATTTTAAAGCTAAAGAAGCTAATCTTCCTGTTGCTTCGGCTGCTCCAGCCACAAATCCACCACTCTTACCTAAAGTCACAAAAACTTCCACTGGACCATCTCCTGCCTCATAAAAAACAGAAGTAAAAACACTTCCCAAATCACATTTTTTCTTCAATCTAATTCCCCTAGCCATTAATGGGGTTGCCTTTTTTTTACCCACCGAAGCTAATTTTTCAGCAGCGGAAGAGGACTTTGGTGTTTCTTTAACTTTTTGCATTGGCTCAAAAGATCGTGAACCACTTCTATAAATAGTAATTCCTTTAGTTCCCAACGCATAAGACTTTAAATAAGCTTGTCTAACATCATCAACAGTTGATTGTTCTGGTAAATTAATGGTTTTTGAAACTGCATTATCAGTATATTTCTGGAAAGCTGCCTGAACTCTGATATGCCACTCTGGATCAATTTCCAAAGCTGTAACAAAAATAGATTTCAAATCATCGGGAAAATCTTCAATTCCTTTTAAAATTCCTCCATTTTTAACAATTTTTTCAATTAATTCTTCAGAATAAATATTTCTTTTCTTTAATTCTTCAACCAAAACAGGATTAACACTATAAAGAGTCTTACCTTCAACTGTATTTTTTTGATAACCCAAAGAAAATACAGGTTCAATTCCTGAACTAGTATCAGCCAACATACTTATAGTTCCTGTTGGAGCAATTGTTGTCAAAGCCATATTTCGTGGTCGATAGTCAGTATTTGCATAAACACTCACATCCCACAAAGGAAAAACTCCTCTTATTTTTGCGAGTTCACAAGTTGCTTCTCTGGCCGATTCGGTTACAAACTTCATCATTTTTTCTGCCCAAATAATTCCCTCTTCTGAATCGTACTTAACACCCATTTTAAACAAAGCATCGGCAAACCCCATCACTCCAACTCCAATTCTTCGAGAACTAGTCACCATATCTCTAATTTTTTGGACCGGAAATTCATTGATTTCTACCACATTGTCTAAAAAATGAACTCCAATTTTAATAGTCTCTTTAAGTTCTTCCCAATTAATATCTCCATTTTTTACGAATCTTGCCAAATTAACACTTCCTAAATTACAAGCATCATAAGGTAACAAAGGCTGTTCTCCACAAGGATTAGTTGCTTCAATTCTACCCACACTTGGAATTGGATTCGAATTTGCATCATTCATTCTATCTATAAAAACCAAACCTGGATCACCAAATTGCCAAGCTAACCTAGTAATCAAAATAAACACTTTATAAGCATTCAATTTCATTGAGACCAACCCATTCCTAGGATTAATTAAGTCATAACCCTCTCCTTCTTTATTAGCCTTAGCCCACTCATATAATTTTTTAATTCCAATTTCGACCTCTCTCAATTTTTCATCTGCACTTCTATTTTGTTCCGCCAATTTTATCTCTTCAACCACTTCTTCTGGAATAGAATCATCAATCACAAATTTTTTATCAACCTCAATCTTTTCCATAAAATCATTTGTCACAGCCAAAGAGATGTTGAAATTAGTTAAACTCCATTCATCTAATTTTGCCACTGCAAATCTTAAAACATCTGGATGGTCAATACTAAGCATTCCCATATTAGCCCCTCTGCGCACTCCACCTTGTTTAATTTGAGCGGTTACATCATTGTAGGCTTGCATAAAACTGACTGGGCCCACTGTTGTTCCACCACTTGATTTAATATAATCACCACTTGGTCTTAGTCTGGAAAAAGAAAAACCAGTTCCACCTCCACTTTTATGAATCAAAGCCATATTCGACATGGTTTCCAAAATGGATTCCATTGAATCATCTATTGGTAAAACAAAACAAGCCGATAATTGCTGTTTGGACTTACCAGCATTTACCAAACATGGCGTATTTGGTAAAAATTTTTGCTCTGCCATCAATTGATAAAAAGATTTAGCTAATTTATCAATCCCTTCTTCATTAATTCCAAAAACACTATCACCTTTGGCCACATTACTAGAAACCCTCCAAAAAATATCTTTTACTGTTTCTAAAGATTTTCCTTCTTCATCTTTTTTGGAATATCTAGTTTCTGCAATATATTTAGCGTTAGGTGAAAGAATTGGTTCAGACAATTCATTAACATTAATATCTCTCCTACTTATATCTGTCATTTTTTATTTTTAAAATTAATAATAAGTTTTTCAAAGTCATCAATTTCGTTTAAGTCTAAATAAACCGTAGCGAATCTGATGTATGCCATTGGATCAAGGTTTTTTAATTTTTCCAAAATTAAAACTCCAATTTCTTTTGAGGGAATTTCTACACTTGGCCAATTTAACAGCTTCATTTCAATCTCATCAATCAATTTAGTCTTTTCATCTTCAGACATTCTCCAACAAGCCTTATCTATACATTTTCCCAATTTTTCTCTAGAATAATCTTCAGTTTTTCCTGATTTTTTAATTACTTTTAAATCTATGCTACCCACTCTTTCATAAGTTGTAAATCTTTTTTTACATTTTAGACATTCTCTTCTCCTTCTAGTAACTTTTCCATCTTCAGCTTCTCTACTCTCTAAAACGTTAGATTCACCAAAACCACAATATGGACACAACATTTTTGTTAGTTTTATTATAATTAATAAAACACTATCTCTAGTGTATGCTAAACATCATACCCACCACCAATAGACCACGTCAATAGACTAAAATATATCAAAATTGAATTATGCAATTATTCCGCGGAAAACAAATTATTTAATCATAAGGTCGACCACTACATTTTTTAAAACCCTTCGCCCTGCGGGCACCTCCCTTGACAGGGCGGCTTTTCTTTCTTGAATAACTTTTAATATTTCGTCTTTAACTGTTTCTAAATTATTTAATACTTCTTCATTTTTAAATCTTATTGTTTTTATATTTAGACAATTTAAAAACTTATCTCTTTCTTTATCGTAACTTTGTTTTTTAAGATGATAAACACCATCAATCTCTATACATAATAATAATTTAGAACAATAAAAATCAAGAATAAATCTATGTAATGGTTTTTGTCTGGTAAATTTATAGCCTGATGGTTTATTTTTTAAAAACTCATACCAAATTTTTGATTCAGCTTTAGTTGTATTTTTTCTATTAAATTTAGCCGGATATTTTAATTGCTCTAAATACTTCAAATTGCCTTTTTGAGTCATTATTTCTATACATGTAATATTTTTCACATAATAATTATTTCATTTATAGCCTCCCTGTCAAGGGAGGTGGCGAGTGAAACGAGACGAAGGGTTTTAAAATACTGTTATAATATCTCATGCAAAAAATCATTAAATTTTTAAAAGAAGTGGTGGTTGAATTCAAAAATATAACTTGGCCCAAAAAAGAGACTTTAATTCAGCTAACAATTGTGGTAATATCAATCTCAATTATAATCTCCCTCATTTTGGGTGGTTTTGATTATCTTTTTACTATTTCTTTTGCTTTTCTAAACAAAATTAGCAAATAAATTATGCCAAAAACTTCTGCAAAAACTAACAAAAAAGAGTTTTTATTCAAACTCTCTCCTTTCGAACCTACTATTGACGCCGCCTGGTACGTTATAAACACCTATTCTGGTCACGAATATAAAGCTATTGAAGCCTTAAAAATCAGAATAAAAACCATGGGTCTAGAAGATAGTATTTTTCAAGCCATTGTTCCTATTCAAAGTAAAATGATTATCCGCCGTGGACAAAAAGTTAAGTCTCAAGAAAAAACCTTTCCTGGTTACGTCTTAATTCAAATGGTTTTAACCGATGATTCTTGGATCACTGTTCGTACAACCCAAGGTGTTACTGGATTTATTGGTATAGAAAATACTCCATCCCCTATCTCTCAAAAAGAAGTCGATCAAATTCTTCAAACCACCGAAGAAGATAAACCAAAATATCAAACCCCTTTCACTATTGGAGACGTTGTCAAAATTACCAATGGCCCTTTTGCTGATTTCATTGGTACCATTGAATCTATTGACCAAGAAAAAGGAAAAATTAGAGTTTTAATCTCCATTTTTGAACGAGAAACTCCAGTCGAACTCGACTTTTTACAAGTTAGTAAAGAACTATAAATTTATGGCAAAAAAAATAAAAATAATCGTCAAACTTACCATTCCTGCAGGAACTGCTAATCCAGCTCCTCCAGTCGGTACTGCTCTTGGACCTCAGGGTATCAAAATTATGGAATTCTGTAATGAATTCAATGAAAGAACCAAAGATATGAGAGGTTCTTTAATTCCTTCCGTTATTACTATCTATGAAGATCGTTCTTTTGATTTCATTATCAAAAAACCTCCAGTTTCTGACATGATCAAAAAAATGACTGGTATTACCAAAGGTGCTACCACTGCTGGTCGTGAAAAAGTTGGAAAATTAACTATGGCTCAAGTTGAAGAAATAGCCAAAGCTAAAATTGTCGATTTAAACACCAACGATTTAGAAGCTGCTAAAAGATCAGTTATGGGCACTGCCAAATCCATGGGAATTGAAATAATTCAATAAAATAAATTGCCCTGTCAAGGGAAATGTCACAAAGTGACAAAGGGTTTATTCCTTTAAAATTATTAATTAAAAAACCAAATATGAGCAAAACCACTCAAGAAAATAAACTCAAAAAAAACAAATTGAGCGAAGCGAAATCCCGATCTATCGGGACCAAAGTGGAAGAGATTGTCAAAACTGATGAATCTCAAAAGGCCGTAGAAGAAGTTATCGAAACTTCAGAGGCTCCACAAGAAGTTAGTACCGTTCAAAAAGTCGCCAAAAAGCGATCTAAAAAATATTTAGCTGCTAAAGCTAAAATCGATGTCACAAAGTACTATTCTTTAAAAGAAGCCGTTAAATTAGTTAAAGAAACTTCCTTATCCAAATTTGAAGGTAAAATTGAAGCCCACGTTACCGGTTTGGACATTGGTAATATTGGTGAAATAACTTTTCCTAATTTAGAAACCGCCAGCAAAAAAGTGGTTATTTTAAATGACACCATCTTAGCTGAGATTAAAGAAAATAAAGTTAATTTTGATATTTTAATCGCTACTCCAGCCACTATGCCAAAACTCTTACCTTTGGCTAAGGTTTTAGGACCAAAAGGTTTAATGCCAAATCCCAAAAATGGTACTTTAACCGACAAACCAGAAGAATCTCTTAAAAAACTTTCAGTTGCTAAAACAATTTTAAAAACTGAAAAGAAAGCTCCTATTATTCACATTGTTGTTGGTAAAACTTCTCAACCAGATTCAGAAATTATTGCCAATGTTGAAGAATTAATTAAAGTTGTTAAAGCCAATAAAATCAAAAAATTAGCTCTTTGTGCCACCATCGGCCCTTGTGTTAAAGTAATGATTACTGCTTAAACTAAGTTTTCAAATTAAACCCCCGCAAATTGTGGGGGTTTTTCGTTTAAAAAAAGTTATACTTAACCATGTTCAATATCATTTATTTGTCTGAGATTATTTTATATTTTGCCATCTATTCTCTTATTGGTTGGGCTTTGGAAGTTTTATATGCCAGCTATGAATCAAAAAAATTTGTCAATCGTGGTTTTCTTTTTGGACCTGTTTGTCCAATTTATGGCATTGGTGTTCTTTTTTTAATCACAATACTAGGACCAATTGCTAATCATCCCTTTTTGTTTTTTATTGGCGCCATCATTACAACTTCCGCTCTTGAATATTTAACCGGATTTATTTTAGAATCAATTTTTAAAACCAATTGGTGGGATTATTCTGATCAAAAATATAATCTCGATGGTAAAATTTGTTTAAAATTTTCCATTTATTGGGGTTTTCTAAGCCTCTTTCTTTTTTATTTTATTCATCCATCAATAGTTTCTTTTGTCTCCTTAATTATTTTAAAAACTTCTTTTTATTTATCTTTAGCCATTTTTATGTATTTTTTAATCGACTTTATTATTAGTCTAATTTTTATTATTAATTTAAGAAGTATTTTTCATAAACTAGATAATCTAAAAGACCAGTATGAAGATAATTTTCTAAAATTCAAAAGACGTAGCAGACGTCTCTTCAAAGCCTTCCCGCACATAAAACTGGTAAAATAAGACTAGTGAAACAAAAAATATCTCTCTTTATCCTCTACTACCTCCGTTTTTTTGCCAAAATTCAAATTTCAAAAGTTAGATTTCTTCAAAAAAGAAAACATCGACAACTTGATATTGTTGGTATTACTGGTTCTGCTGGTAAAAGTTCCACCTTACTTGCTTGTCAAACCGTTTTTCCAAAAACTTACAAAGTAAAAACTAATGACAATTGCAATTCTGAGTCTGGACTGCCTCTTAGTCTGCTTGGTCTTAAAATTAACAACTATAATTTCGTTACTTGGTTGAAAATAATTGTTTTAATCCCCCTTAAATATCTCACCAACTGGAAATCTTACGACATTTTGATTTTAGAAATGGGCATCGATTCAGCTTCTTGGCCAAAAAATATGGATTATCTTCTTTCTGTTGTTAAGCCTAATATTGGAATTTTTCTTAATGTTAGTCCTGTTCATATGTTAAATTTTGATTCTCTAGATGAAATTGCTATGGAAAAAGCTAAATTAGTTAACCAAGCCAGTGTTGCCATTATTAATGATCAAGATAAATTAGTTAAAAAATACACCCAAAACAAAAATATAATTAAAATAACTCCAACTAAAATTAAATTTTCCAATTTTTATCTTCCAAATATTTATCAAATCAGTTTTGGTACAGCCTTATCTCTGGCCAGAATTTTTAATATTAATTACGACCAAGCTATTAAAAATATTCAAGAAAATTTTTCTCTTCCTCCATCGCGTTCCTCTATTTTAGAAGGCATAAAAAATACCACAATTATAGATAGTTCATATAATTCTTCCCCTATTGCCTGCCAGGAACTTTTAAAATTTTTAACTACTTTTAAAACCAAAAAAATTGCTGTCTTGGGCGACATGCGAGAACTTGGTAAATCAAGCCCAGAAGAGCATCAAAAAATTTATGAACTAGCTACTAAATCAGCTGATCTAATTATTAGCGTAGGACCAGAAACTAAAAAATACTTTGGCGATAAATCTCAAAAGTTTGACAATTGGTGGACGGCTGCTGAATTTTTAAAAGAAAATATAAAAGGTAGTGAAACTATTTTAGTCAAAGGTTCTCAAAACACTATTTTTCTAGAAGAATTAGTCAAGTCAATCTTAAAAAATCCTTCTGACTCTTCCAATCTTTGCCGTCAATCACCTTACTGGCTCAAAGTTAAATCTAAATTTAAGCTTTAAACTCTTTATCTTTCTTCATTTCTCTTTCAATCAAATTTCTCAAAAACACTGATCTTGGCAACATTTTTTTCTGGGATACCCAATCTAAATAATTCAATATTTTTGCATTAACAAAAAAATTGAATCTCACGTCAATTAAACTACTAGCCTTTTTTAAAGCTTTCTCCATTATTTCTTCTACATCTTCCTCTAAGTATTCCGAAATTATCAATTTTTGATCACTAATACCTTTAATAAAATTTGGAACATGTTCTTTTTTATGCAAAGCAATCACTGGTTTGTTCATTTCCAAAGCTTTACTAACTAAATAACCCATTGACATACTATGACCAGAAACTTCCATTACCACTATATCTGCCTTTTTAACCGAATCCAATGATTCTAGATAATTCACTTTTTTAACTTTTAATGGAGCAATACTTATGTTTTTTACTCCACTTTTTACCCATTTCATTACTTTATCACTAACCATTTTCGCTTCAGCCGACAAATAAGAATACATTTTTGCATACAATTTGGGATTGGCTTCTACTAATCTGGAAGATGCAATGAAATATATTTTCATAAATTATATAAAAAAATTTATAATTATTAGCTATAGGGTAGTATAACTTAAAATCATTTTTTTATAAACCCTATTGCAGTCTAAAGATTAAAGGTTATAATTCGAATAAAAGTATAAGAATAAATTAAAATAGTTTAAATTGCTAACTTTTTTTATATTTAGTTCTTTAAAAATTCGAAAACACATAAAGTAAAGGAGGTTTTAACTTATGATTCAGATTCCAGTTCTAGGTAAAGAAGATATCCCAAAAGTCATCGAAGCTTTCAAAGGTGGTAACTATCCCATAATTCCAGATTTTATTGATGTAACCAGAGAGTATATAGACCCCCAAGAAATTATGGAAGAATTCTCTTGTGGTGTTCAGGTGGAAAGGAAAGCCTACATTATTGAATGTACCATAAAAAATGAAGGGTTTAATCCTAGAAAAATTTTATTTGAACAAAGATTTTCTCAAGGCCCATGTTGGATTAGTGGATATGTTGATTATCTACCCAAAAGAAAAATATCCCTTTTTAACAGAAGATATATAGAAAAACCAATTGATCTTGCAACTTGTCGTACTACAAAAGGTTTAATTGATAATTATCTTCAAATTAATAACACTAAAGGTAATCTTTATGGCATTGGACTTATTGGAGACGAGTTTATCCGTCTTAAACAATTGTTAGTCTTCGAAATTGTCCATTTTAATGATTATCGATCGACCAAAAATCTTATTACCGATTTCATTAAAATTAATTTTACCCCTATTAAAATTCCCTTTATTTAAAAAGAAATGAGATTATCTAATGAATTCCAAAGAAACTCGTCTTTATCAAATTAATCCACTATGGCTGCAATTAGCGTAATCAAAGACACTAATGTTTTCGAACAATCATCCCTTGAAGGGTCTCATTCTTTGGATTTATCCAAAATTTTGAGACCCTTTTCTTTAAAAAACTTTATATCCTGATCCATTACACTTTGCCAATCTTGTTTCAAATTGTGATCATTTCCTTGCCTAATATCTAAAATTATTTCCTTTCCTAATTTCTTTAATTTTTTTTGCAAATCTTGTTGCCATTCAACCTCACACCACACATCATCTGTTCCCTGATGAATCAAAATTGGTGCTTCTATCCAATCGTAAAAGTTATCAATTGAATAAAGTTTACTGTCATATTCTTTTTCAAAATCTTCTATCTTTTGTCTTACTTTCAAACTTCCTTCACTTTGATCATCAACCATTTCTAAAACACTTTTAGGAAACGGATTTGTCATCGGTGCCCACAAAACTGTTGGATAATTTTGTCCACTAATTTCCAAAACTGAAATAGCAATTTGTCCACCATTACTATGAGCCCAAATTCCAATTTTTTCACTGTCGACTATATCTAAATTCTTAACTGATTCAATTAAATCCAAGACTGATATTACCTTTTCAAACCTAGCTTCTAAAATATCATTTGATTCAGCATCTGATAATCCAAAACCTAAAAAATCCAAACTTATTGTTATAAAACCATTTCGAGCTAACTCATCAGCTGCTTTCCAACTACCCGATCCCACAAAGTATCCTTCTGATTCAGCAAAACCCCTAATCATAATAATCGCTGGTAATTTATTACTCATTGGAGTTATTGGCACATTCATCATCCCACTTATTTTCTTGCCATTTGATTCAAAACTAATTGCCTTACTCTCAAAATCCACTGAATCTTTTCTAGCTTCCTCAACCACTAAAACTTTTCCTATTTTTTTAATTTCTGAAGCTATATTTTCTCTTTTTCTCAAATTTTCAAAATTATATTTAGCTAACCAACCTGTATTTTTTTCTTTTTTTATTTCTTCAATTTTATCAGTTTTAATCAATGGATTAATTATTTTTGTTTTTCTATTTTCAAAAAACCAATAGAAAAATACAACCACAATTAAAAACATTAATAAAACCCAAAAATTTTTCATTTCTTAATTTTACCTAAAAATTTGACTTCTAACCATATTTGCCATAAAATCGCAGCACTAAGTTAAAAAGATTTAGAACAAAAGCGTTCTTTACTTTTTTGTTCTTTTACATATATTCACAATAAAAAAGAAAGGAGGAAATTTTATGAGATATATGGCTATTCAAATTATGGATCACGAATTCAATTTATTCTCCTCACTAGAATCAAGAAAAATTCTTAAAGAGAGAGGATTTTTTTCAATCAAATTATCAACCGATACTCATTGTATTTTAGTAAAAATAAAAGATCTTTTTAAAATAAAAAAAGCGATATCTTTCTTTTTATTAAACGACGATGGTACCGAAATTAGTAATTGTGATATTGAAAAAATCTTTAGAGAAGAAAAGATATCTTGTCAATAATTTTAAAAGTACAAAACTTAAGTAAAAGAGGGAGATATTATATGAAACTATCACTTCACATTGCTCTGTTCTTAATCATCATATCGTTGATTGTAGGAATTTTTTCTAGTAATTTTCTAAGTGAAAAAATAACCTTTCCAAATCAAGAAACAGTCACCATAACTCCAATTCCAACACCAACCTTAATCCCAACTTTAACCCCTACTCCAGAAGTTATCGAAATTAAAATATCAGCAATTGGTGATTGCACAGTTGGATTTGACAGCAGCAAAATTGATTATGATAAATCTTATATCAATCAAAGCCCCGAAGATCTGTCCTATTATTTCAATAATGTAGTAAACATTCTTTCTAAAGACGATTTAACTATAGCCAATTGTGAAGGTGTTTTTACCAATTCAACTAATAAAAGAGTTAAAAATGAAACCCCTTATTTCAGCTTTAAAGGTCCACCAGAATTCGCCGAAGTTTTTAAATTAGGCAGTGTTGAATATGTAAATCTCTCCAATAATCATAGTTATGATTATTGGGAAGAAGGACTAACCGATACTAAAGAAAACTTAAATAAATATTCCGTCGGACATTTTGGAGGATGTTACGACAAGGAAGAAATTATTTATTTTAAAAAAGATGAAATTACTATTGCCCTTCTTGGTTACAACGTCTTGTGTTTAGATTATAAAACTGAAGCCAACAAAATTATAAAAGATTTAACTTTAGCTTCGAGCCAATCAGACATTCAAATTATTTCTATTCATTGGGGAAAAGAAAGAACCAAAACTCCAAACGAAGATCAAATTTGGTTAGCTCATTATCTAATTGATAACGGTGTCGACTTAGTTCTTGGTACTCATCCTCATGTTATTCAGCCTATTGAAGTTTATCAAGACAAAGTCATTGTTTATTCTCTTGCTAATTTTACCTATGGTGGACACCTCAATCCTCAACCGGAAACATTTATTTATCAACAAAACTTTAAATTTATTGATAATAAATTAATAAGCAGTGATTGGGAGATTGTTCCTTGTCTAATGTATTCAGGCAAAACCAACAATTACCAACCAACAATTGCTAATGAAACTAAAGCTAAAGAGATTTTGGATTTTTTACTTCCATAAGTTTTGTGTTTACCCGCCCGAGGCGTTTTTGAACTCATGTTCAACAACATCACCTCGGGCCTTTTAATAACTAATCTATTTACAAAGCAAAATCTAATTGATACAATAAACCCAATCTAACCGAAGACAGTAGGCATTCAAATAAGTCCCACCGAGGTCAAAACAATTTATTTGTCTTGATTAATACCCTCGCTTCTTCGGCGAGGTTTTTTTATTTATTAAACCAATATGCCAAATCAAGCTAAAGTCGATCAAGTCTCCGACATTACAGCTAAATTTGAACAAGCTAAATCTTGTGCTTTGATCCAATATCAAGGTCTTAATGCTATTGACATTTCCACTCTTCGTGACAATGTCCGTGCCAATGGTGGTCGTATTGAAGTTGTCAAAAACAGCCTCATTACTCGCGCCCTTGCCAATCTCGGCATTACTCTTCCTGAAACATTGGTTGGACCAACCGCTATTACCTTCTGTAATGAAGATGAAGTAGGTCCTCTCAAAGAAGTTGACAAAGTCAACAAAACTCAAGAATTTATCACCTTCAAATATGGTGTCTATGACAAGAAGTTACTTGGATTTGATGAGCTTAAACAATTTTTAGCTCTTCCTTCCAAATCAACTCTCATCACCCAACTTTTGGGTGGATTGGTCAATCCATTGCAACGTCTTACTTACAGTATGCGTTACAATCAAAATCAGTTAGCTCTAGCTCTAAAAGCTGTTGTTGACAAACAAGAACAAAATTAATTGTTCAATTATTAAAAATTAAAAAACAAAAATATGGAATTATCCGCAAAATTGCAAAAAATATTAGATTCTATCTCTGAGCTTTCAGTTGTAGAATTATCAGAACTCGTTAAAGGTATCGAAGAAAAATTCGATGTTAAAGCTGTTGCCGTGTCACCTGCTGCCGCTGCACCTGCTGCTGGCGCTGGCGCTGCACCTGCACCTGCTGAAGAAAAATCTGAATTTGATGTTATCATCACTTCTGCTGGCGCAAATAAAATTGCTGTCATCAAAGCTGTCCGAGAATTTAAACCAGAACTTGGTCTTAAAGAAGCCAAAGATATGGTTGATGCCTGTCCAGCTGATTTAGGTACTATGAAAAAAGAAGCTGCTAATGATGCTAAAGCAAAATTAGAAGCCGCTGGAGCACAAGTTGAATTAAAATAATTTTATTTTAACTATTAAAAACCCGCCGTTTGGCGGGTTTTTTAGTTACTAAAAATTTTTATTTATAATAATTCTTCGTTATTTCCCTCTTTTAATTTATCAACTACCTGTCCCACCTTTCCTGTTTGGTCCTTTTTAGTAATCAATAAAGCATCACCAGTATCCACCACCACTAAATCATCAACCCCAATCACTGCAATAAATTTTTTATCTTTTTTATAAATAAAGTTATTATTACTTTCAATTTCCAAAGTTTCACCATCTGTTTTATAAAAACCTCTATCACTCATATAATTAGCCACCGATTCCCAAGTTCCAAAATCCACCCAATTAAATGGCAATTCAACCACCAAAGATTCATTATTTTTATAAACTAATTTAGTTACATCTTCTATTCCTGCTTTTGGCATTTTTGCATATTCGGTAACTACATCACCACCATTTGCAATATTTACTAATGGCTCATACCATTCAATTTTATATTTTTGATACATTTTTAATAAATTATTTGGTGTCATCGTGGTGTGATTGGCATGCAAAAGTAATTTACCTGTTCCTAAATACTGTTTTATTTTATCTTCTTCAGTTCTATCGATATAATCAGCTACCTCAAAAATATCAACTCCATTTTCTTCACTAACTAAATTTCCTTTAACTAAATAATCTACTCCTCTAATAATTGATTGTGGAGTAAAACCACCAGTAATATATTTATCACTTTCATTGGCCAATTTTTCCACTTCTCCAATCATAGTTAAAAAATTTTCATCTGATTCTCTTAAAACATCAGCCTGAACCAATATAAATGGTTCATCTCCAAAACCTTTTTTGATTAGCTGAGCAGCAGCAAATCCAGTTGCTGGCCCTTGATTCCTCATTTCTGGTTCGATAAAAATATTTTCCTCAATAATTTCTGAAACCATATTTTTGGCAATCTTAGACTGAGTTTCATTTGTTTGTAAAAATATTTCCTCTGGGCTAAATCTCTTTCTCAAAGCTTCCCAGTTCAATTCAAATAATGATTTACCATTAACCAATGGTAAAAAATGTTTTGGCATTGTGCTTCGGCTCATTGGCCACATTTTACTGCCAATTCCACCACAAATTATTACAGGTTTCATATTATTATTATATAATATGAAGATGACAAAAATGAAACTAATTAAAAAAACTGAAAAATGGTTACAAAAAAATCACTTATCTTTTTCTTTAAAAGATATCGAGCGTCCATGGGGTGCTTTTTGGCACATTTCTCCAGATTCTTTAAATAATTTTTTAGATCTTTTTTTTCCTAATTTCAATCCTAACAATCAATTTATTAGTCCTAAAATACTTCTTGTAGAACCTCACAAAAGACTTTCTCTTCAAATTCACCATAAACGTTCAGAAGAATGGTATGTTGTCGATGGACCTGTTAAGGTAGTAGCTGATAATAATGAATTAATTTTAGAAAAAGGACAATCTATTACTCTTAAAAAAGAAGAAACTCATCGTCTTTGTGGTCTAGAAAAAGCAGGAATAGTAGCTGAAATATGGATACATAATGATCCATCAGACCCTTCAACAGAAGAGGACATTATTCGAATTGAAGATGATTTTACTAGAAATTAATTCCTACAAAAATTTACAATATTTTCCACCGTTGTTTCAACAATTCTTTCA
>Ga0172381_10001904_pt1 | contig 23821 bp, 20 predicted proteins | sample Leawel6488metaG_FD_119754 | JGI IMG/M metagenome (GOLD analysis project Ga0172381, IMG submission 119754) | Leachate microbial communities from a municipal landfill in Southern Ontario, Canada - Leachate well 64-88 metaG | ecosystem: Engineered > Solid waste > Landfill > Unclassified | place...
CGGCAGACGTGTATATAGATAATTTCCTGGATTTGAACGTGATATCAGAATCTGACCGGAATTTGCTTAAAGCTGCAGTTAATGACAATTCACTGAAAAGCGTGCCCGTATTTTTAAGGGACCGCGTAAGGGCAGATATCTTCAAAAATATGCTTATGAAAAAAATTCTGTAGGAGGGCCAATGGCAAAAAACAATAACTATTTTGTTTGTACCTCCTGCGGGTATGAAACAGTCAAATGGATGGGTAAGTGTCCTTCCTGTCAGGAGTGGAATACGCTTGAGGAAGTCACTGAGATAAAGGAAAGCAAGCAGTCTAACGTAAGGGATCTGAAACTTGATACTGCTGATGATATAGATTATTCCGATTCATGCAGGATAAGTTCCGGCTTATCCGAGATCGACAGGGTTTTAGGCGGCGGGATAGTCGAAGGTTCCGTAATACTTGTAGGAGGAGATCCCGGGATAGGTAAATCAACGATACTGCTCCAGGTATGCAAAGATACTGCATGCGAAGGGGATATCCTGTACATTTCCGGTGAGGAAAGCATCAGCCAGCTGGGATTACGCGCAAAAAGGATAGGGCTCAACAGGAAAAACGTGAAACTTTCATCAGAGACAGACACTGATGTCATATGTAAGGCGATCACGGATATAAAACCGGCTTTAGCTGTTGTGGATTCTATACAGACAGTCTTTTCAAAGCAGATATCTTCCATTGCGGGGAGCGTGAATCAGATAAGGAACTCAGCTGCTATGCTCGTAACTGCGGCAAAAGAATCAAAGACCGCTCTTTTTATTGTAGGGCATGTGACTAAAGAAGGTAACATTGCAGGTCCCAAGCTTCTTGAACATATGGTAGATACCGTTCTTTACTTTGAAGGCGAATCAGGTTCTACATTCCGGATACTCAGAAGCGTAAAGAACAGATTCGGATCTACCAATGAAATAGGTGTTTTTGAAATGGAGCAGGGAGGCCTTAAGGAAGTATCAAATCCCTCAATGTTCATGCTCGAAGGCAGAAATGTAAATGCATCCGGGACTGCGGTAATGCCGTTGCTTGAAGGTTCAAGGCCGATGCTTGTTGAGATACAGGCTCTTGTGTGCCCTTCAAATTTTTCACTGCCCCGCCGTATGGCAACAGGATTTGATCAGAACAGGACGAATATGCTTATGGCCGTGGTGGAAAAGAACACAGGAATGAGGCTGTACAATTATGATGCATATATAAATGTTGCAGGCGGCATAAGGATATCTGAAACAGCATCCGATCTTGCTGTAATATCTGCGATAGCATCCAGTTTCAAAGGCATAAAGATCGATACGGATTGCGTGATAATGGGTGAAGTAGGCTTGACAGGCGAGATCAGATCAGTGACAGGAATTGATAAAAGAATCAGGGAAGCAGTTAAAATGGGTTACAAAAAGGCTGTGATCCCTAAGGTAAATCTGAGATCAGTAAAAGAATTTCAGGATAAAATAGTAATTGTTGCAGTTTCTGACATAAGAAGTGCATTTGAAGCAGCTTTATCCAAATAGTCTTTTGACACTTCCAGGCAGATAGGATATAATCTAATATGAGGTAAAACTTTTGAGTTATAGTATCGGTGATAAAATAGTATATCCTATGCATGGCGCAGGCGTAATTGTTGACAGAGTCGACAAAAAGATCATGGATGAAGTGAGATGTTATTTCATTGTGAAAAGCCCTGTAAGTGAGATGGTCGCCATGCTGCCCGTGGAAAACATGGATACGATAGGTGTCAGGGAAGTAATGACATCTCGGGATGCCGATGCTCTTTTAGATGAGATCAAAAATATGAATGCCATCGAAAATGCCAACTGGAACAAACGTTACAGAGAAAATATGGAAAAACTCAAAGACGGCACCATAAGTGAAATTGCACAGATAGCAAAGTCACTGATGACACGCGATAAAAGTCTTTCGACGGGTGAAAGAAAAGTAATGATCAATGCAAAGAATGCGGTATTGAGTGAAATCATGCTTGCAAAGAGTATTTCACTTAAAGAAGCTGAGGATGAATTGAAAGAAAGCGTATTCTTCAATACCAAAGAAGAAGGTGAGCAGTGATAAATGGAATCCATAAGAGTTATAATTCCTGCCGGTGGATCTTCGCAAAGAATGGAAGGAACAAATAAGCTTTTAGCCATGATCGGCGGCTTACCTGTCATCGTAAGGACAGTAAAAGCCTTTACCGAACTGAACTATATAAGTGAGATCATACTTGTTGTTCCGGAAGACGAATCTGAAAAATATAAACACCTTATAAACTCCTACGGTCTTGGCGATAAAGTCAGGATCGCTTTTTCAGGTGGAACAAGAAGGATATCAGTCTATAACGGGCTTATGGCCATGTCCGGTGATGACGGCATAGTTCTCATACATGACGGCGCACGCCCTGTAGTGTCAAGAAAAATAATAGATGACTGCATTGAAGCAGCGCTGAGATATGGGTCATGCGTCGCGGCATCCAAGTGTACGGACACTCTTAAAACTGCTGATAACATCATGTTCGTAGAGAGGACACTGGACAGGGACAGGATATACAATACTCAGACGCCTCAGGCATTCAAAGCTGAATTCATACTTGAACTGCATCAGAAAGCCAAAGAGGATGATCTTGATGTGACTGATGATTCGATGATCGCTGAGTATTACGGGCACAATGTCAAAATCGTTGAGAGCGATCCTTCTAATATCAAGATAACGACTAAAAAAGATCTTGCGATGGCGGAAGCATTATTAGATTACTGTGAGTAGGCATGTACAAAAAATGCCTTCACCTTTTCCGAAAGCTGTGAGCCCTTCTCCTGATGTTGCAGTCATACCGACATCTTTTATTTTTATATCCAGCAGTTTTGCAACATTTTCCTTCATTGTCTGAATGTAAGGAGCTAATTTCGGGGTACTGCCTTCTATTGAAAAGCTCACATGGGTTATTTCATTTTCCATATATTTTAACGCCTCGGTCACGTAATATTTACTGTCAGTGATACCGGATGCGCACATGCGGTCAGTGACAGAGCCAAGTATATTCACTGAAGTTATACCGCTTATCGCATTTACCAGCGCATGGTAAATGACGTCTCCGTCGCTATTAGCATCAAAAGGAATGTGGTCTTCTATCAAAACGCCTGCAAGTATCAGCGGTTTATCTGCAGTTGTTGAAAATCTATGGCTGTCCTGTCCTATTGCACACTTCATGTCCACCTCGCTATTATGTACATATTCTATCATAACTCCGTGAAGATCTGGCGGTTATATATATAATATGTATAAAAATGCGAATGTACGGATATAGCGAGAAAATTCACAAAAAGTTTATACCATTAAAGTATCATGTATGATATATTTACTGCATCAGAGGAGTTGATGATATGGAAAACTGGTATTACGAAAAAACTGTATACAGAAAAAAAACAGGTAAAGATGATCTTATATCGTTAGGTGCGATCATGATCGCTTTAGCCATCAGTGCGGTTTCATATATATATCTTGGGACATATGCGTTCATAATATGGCTTGTTGCGGTATATGGATGTTATCTTATAACCACCTCAAGGAAGTATGACTATGAATATATTTTCGTTGAAGACACATTGACGATAGATAAAATAATCAATAAGAGCAGAAGAAAGAATATTTTTACCGGAAGCCTGAAGGATTTTGATATAATAGCCGCCAATGACTCAGAATATGGCAAAGGGAAGACTGATAATGTCCAGCAGACGATAACTGCTGCAGATATGTCCGCCAATCTGTATTTTGGCATCACATATTATAAATCACAAAATACTCTGGTATATTTTGAAGCTGATGACAGGATAAGGGAATTCATAAGGAAATATGCGGAATACAAATTCAAGGAGTAGAAGTTTGAAAAATATCTGGAAGTATATTCTTTTAATACTTGCCATATCCGCTATATCGCTCGGCGTCTATATGCTTACAATGACGGTGGTAGGCAATATCACCGAGAGATATTCTCCGAATGAGACAGTTACGGATTTTTTCAACGATGAGTACATCGACCTGAACATAAATTACGAGCACATCGGTTTGGATGAACCTGTTGTTATGGATGGCGATGAGATACTTCTCCGGTACGATATCATCAAAGAGTATATCGATCCTTCGATATATTATGATACTGAAAGGAAAAAGGTAATAATAACCACAGACACTCAGGTCATAAAACTGTATGATAATGATGAAAACATAACTATAAACGATGAAGTACTGAAACTTGATACTGCAAGCCGGTGGATAAATGATAAATTATATGTTCCTATAAATGCTTTTATGGGTATATGGGGTATAAATGCTAAATACTTAAGCGGTACTGATGTGATGATCATTGAAGCAAACAGGAATTATGACTATACCGCAACAGTAAATGTATCCGATGCCGTCATCAGAGAAGATGCTTCCATCAAAAGCGCTATCTATAAGAAAAATGTCGCAGCCAGTGATCTTCTTTATGTGAGCCAGGTCCTTGGTGAATGGACAAAGGTGATGACAAAGGAAGGGATCATAGGATATATAGAAACCAGGTATCTCAATACTGTTATCACCCAAAAGGAAGTTGTCGTCATTGTTAAAGAACAGGAAATGAAATTACTCGACAGCGTTGTGCTTTCGTGGCAGCATGTATATACCGGGAACAATAAAACAGTTAATTATTATTCCGATATCAACGTGGTTTCACCTACATTCTTCACAGTCAACAGTGACGATGGGAATGTTTACTCCTGCGCATCATATACTTATGTGCAGAATGCACATGAAATGGGTTATGAAGTATGGCCCCTTATGAATAATGTTTTTACAAACAGGGAACAGATAGGCACTGTTCTTCGTGATTCAGACGCACGCGAACATGTTATAAAGCAGCTGCTTGCATATGCTTCCCTGTACGGGTTTGACGGTATAAATGTGGATTTCGAAAATCTGTATTTAACTGATAAAGAAAATCTTGTGCAGTTCATGAGAGAACTCGTGCCGTATGCTCATGCGGCAAATCTCTGTGTATCGATCGATGTAGGGATACCGGGTGGATCAGAAGGGTATTCGCTCTGCTATGATCATGAGAAATTAGGGCAGATAGTGGATTATGTCATGGTCATGACATATGATCAGTATTGGAGCACACATGCTACCGGTGGAAGCCAAGCCCAGCTGTCATGGGTAGAAGTTAATCTTAAAAGGACTCTAAAGCTTGTACCTTCCGAAAAACTCATATTAGGCATTCCTGCATACACCAGATTATGGAAAACCGATGAAGAGGGTAAAGTCACACTAGATAAGACCTTAACGGCTAATGGAGTGATCGAACTGGTAAAAGAGAAGAACCTTGTACCTATATGGGAAACAGAGCATGAAGGGTTCATAAGCGGGCAGTATTACATCGAATACGAAGAAGAAGGTTTTATATACAGGGCATGGATAGAAGATGAGAACAGTGCGCGTGTGAAGGCTGAATTAGCGCAGAAATATGATTTACGCGGTGTATGTATATGGATGATGAGCCAGACAAACAAAGCTGTCTGGGAAGCCATATGTGAAGGACTGTATACGATGGATGATTAAGTATTTAAATCGATATCATGCATGATATAATAATAAATAAATCACAGTAAGAGGCAATGTAATGAAAAAACAAATCAATTATGGATCAATTATCGAAAGGTTCAACGAACAGCTGCCGGCAGGTGTGTTTTTGAATTCGTCTTATAATGATGAGTTCAATACAATGACCATAGGATGGGCTACGGTCGGAATAATATGGGGAAAACCGATAGTATGTGTAGCGGTACGGGAATCACGCCACACATTCTCTATTATGGAAAAATCGAATAAATTTGTGATCAGTATACCCAGAAAGGGTGAATTGAAGAAGGAGCTTGCATTTTGCGGGACCAATTCAGGAATTGACTCTGATAAATTTACAGTCTGCGGTTTCAGGAAAGATATAATAATAGACAAATGCGACCTGCATATAGAATGCGATGTGATATATAAGCAGTTTATGGATCAGAACAATCTGAAAGAAAATATAAAAGACAGGTATTACAGCAATAATGATTACCATATGTTCTATTTTGGGGAGATCAAGGATTGTTACTATACAGAAGAGGAAGAGGTCAAATGAAAAGGGTCTGCGTTATATTCGGAGGTGTTTCCTGCGAGCACGAGGTATCAAGGATATCGGCATCAAACATAATAGCAAAGCTTGATAAGACATTATACAGTCCTGTTGTTATGGAGATATCAAAAAACAGAGAATTTTATCTGTATGAATTCAAAGATGAAGAGAGTTATTATAAGCAACTCATAAAAGTTGACAATGACTTGAAAAAAGAAAAGATCATACCTGACACGGATATGTTCAGGAGGCTGGAAGCGGATGTTGTCTTTCCTGCATTACACGGTACCGGAGGAGAAGACGGCATACTGCAGGGTTTCCTGCAGTTATGCGATGTGGCATATGTGGGCTGTGATGTCCTTTCATCAGCAGTATGCTTTGACAAAGTGATCGCTAAGGATATCCTTGTTCAAAACGGTATATGCGTAGCAGATTATTTATGGTTTTCGGGTGACGAGATAAAAGAAGATATGGATAAGATCGTTAAGACAGTGGAAAGAAAATTTTCATATCCTGTTTTCATAAAACCTTCAGAATGCGGTTCAAGCGTAGGTATAAACAAAGTGAAGAACAGGGATGCTCTTGTAAGCTCCCTTGTATTTGCCGCTAATTATTCACGTAAAGTACTTGTGGAGGAATTTGTCGAAGGAGAGGAGCTGGAAGTAGCGGTACTGGGTTCATATAAAAAGGCAGAAGCTTCATCTGTAGGCCAGATACTGGCATCCAATGAATTTTATGACTATAATGCGAAATATGTCGATGGGAAGACAAAAACACTGACAAAGACCGAAATAGGCGAATCATATGTAAAGGAAATCAGAAAGATAGCTGTGAAAGCATTCAGGATCCTGGGTTGTTATGGGCTTGCCAGAGTGGATTTTTTCCTTACAAAAGGCAGGAAAGCGATAGTTAATGAATTGAATACTATGCCTGGGTTCACGGGAATAAGCATGTACCCTATGCTATGGGAAGAGAACGGTCTGCCATATAAGGATCTGCTCACAAGGCTCATTACTCTTGCAGAGGAAAGAAAAACCGGATATAGGTTCCTTACCGACTATACCGGAATTAAAGGTCAAAATGAATAAGATCGGAGTATTCGATTCAGGTATTGGCGGACTGACTGTTCTTAAGGAACTTATCAGCGCTCTGCCGGATGAAAACATTATATATTTCGGAGATGGTAAAAGAACACCTTATGGCAGCAAATCAAAAGAAACCATAGAGCTGTTTGCTCTGCAAAGCATGAAATTCCTTACTGATAAAGGTGCAAAAGCGATCGTTATAGCCTGCAATACAGTAAGCTCGAATGCATTGGATGCAATAAGGAAAGTATATTCGCTCCCGATAATCGAAGTTATATCAACGACAGCCCGGTTAGCTGCAAAGCAGTCAAAAAACATGCATATCGGAGTCATCGGAACTAAAGCAACAGTCGAAAGCGCATCATACGAAAAAGCTTTATTGGAGATAGATCCTGCTATCAGCGTATATCAGAAGAGCTGTCCGCTGTTCGTCCCTCTTGCCGAAGAAGGTCAGGAATGGTGGAATGATGATATTACAAAAGCAGTAGCAGGGAAGTATTTCAAATACTTTGAGGGTAAAGATATAGACACGCTCATACTTGGCTGCACGCATTATCCTCTTTTGAAAAATGTAATACAGCAGACTATCGGGGAAAATGTGAAGCTGGTCGATTCAGCATATATCACAGCAATAGACACGAAAGATGTCCTGGCAGAAAAAGGGATGCTCAACAGTTCGGCAGTTAAAGGAAAGCTTGAAGTATACACGAGTGACAGCATAGAAAGATTCATGCCTATGTGCAACGCGATATTAAGCATGGGAAATATTAAAATTGAAAAATCGGATATAGAGGAGTGCAGGTAAAATATGACAGACAGATTACGTTTCAGACAGATACATTTGGATTTCCACACTAGTGAGCTTATCGAAGATATAGGCAAGGATTTTGACCCTGAGGAGTTTGCTGCAACGCTTGTAAAGGCACATGTAAATTCCATCACGTGTTTCGCAAGATGTCATCACGGTATGATATACTACGATTCACAGGCAGATCCGGAGAGGGTACATCCTCATCTTGTGGAAAAGGATCTGCTTAAAAAGCAGATCGCTGCATGCCATAAGAACAATATAAAAGTCCCGGTATATACTACGGTGCAATGGGATGAGTATACGGCTCTTAGACATCCGGAATGGCTTGTCAGAAAACCTGACGGCACCTTGGAAGGGGAATATTTCACAAAACCGGGATTTTATCAGAGGATATGCGTAAATACCCCGTACATCGATTTCCTTAAAAAACATGTAACTGAGTTTGTATCTGAACTGGACTGCGACGGTGTATTTTTTGACATAGTATCCGAACTGGACTGTTCATGCACATACTGTCTTGCCAGTATGAAAAAGATGGGATTGAATCCTTTAAAGGAAGAAGACAGAAAACTTCATGCAAGGATAGTAATGAACAGATTTAAAAAGGAAATGTCTGATCTTGTATGGTCCATAAAACCCGGTATACTTGTGTTTTTCAACAGCGGGCATGTTTCATTCAAAGATAAGGTACCCTCAAAGGATACATATTCCCATTTTGAGATCGAAAGCCTTCCAAGCGGGGGATGGGGATATGCTCATTTCCCTGTGACCGTACGTTATACTAGGAATCTGGGGAAAGACTATCTTGCGCATACCGGGAAATTCCATACGAGCTGGGGGGATTTTCATTCATTCAAGAACCCGGAAGCACTTCAGTATGAAGTGTTCAGGATGCTTGCGCTGAACTCCAAATGTCTGGTAGGTGATCAGCTGGAACCGTGCGGGAGGCTTTCCTTGCCGGTATATGATCTTATAGGGAAAGTATATGAACAAGTGGAAAAGAAGGAACCGTGGTGTGCGAATGCAAAACCGGTCACGGAGATAGGCGTTCTTGTTCCTACAGATGAGAAAAGCAGGGTATCATCATCACAGGCAGCGATAGAAAACATTCTGGATCAGCTTTCATATCAGTTCGATTTTATCGATGAAGAGATGGATTTTTCCCGATACAGGCTGCTGATAATCCCTGAGAGAGTGACGATAGGAAAAGAATTTGAAAATAAGCTTGGGAAATATCTGGATAACGGAGGTAAAGTAATAGCGGTCTACGATGCTTTGTTTGACAGGCTTGATATAAAAGTGATAAACGAAACCACGGATGATGACGGTGAACCGGTCAAAGGTAAATTCATGCCAAGAAACGGTTTTGCGGATTATATTATCCCAAATGATATCATAGGTAAATCGTTGTATAAAACAGAATATGTTATGTATGTAAAAGGACTTGAGACCAAGGCAGTAAAAGGTACGGTTCTGGTAAATGCATATAGCTCACTGTTCAACAGATCCTATTATCATTTCAGTTCTCATGCTCAGGCACCATCATCACATAAAGTGGAATATGATGCAATAGTCCTCAATAGTAAAAAGAATGCGATCTATTTCAGTCATCCGATATTTGAAATATATAATAAGAAAGGTCCTAAGTGGATAAAAGAAATACTGAAGGATGCCATTGGTCTTCTGATGAAAGGCACAAAGCTCATATCACATGACGGGCCATCGACTGTACTTACAACCATCAACCATCAGCCTGATATGAAGAGATATGTCGTTCACATATTAAACTATATACCGGAGCGCAGATGCACCGACATAGACCTTATAGAAGATATCATCCCTTTGTACGATCTGAAAATGAACGTGAGATTACCGGAGGATATAACTTGCATAAGGATCGTACCTGAGGAAAAGGATATCAAGTTCAGGACATCAGGGAAAGGCGTGAGTTTCAGAATAGATAAAGTCAAAGGGCACTGTATGGTAGAGCTGGGATATAAATGATAACTGAGTTCACGAATGATTCAGTCATACTTAAAGGGGTCTTTAGATCTGATCTTGACCTAAGGGATACTTTCTCGTGCGGCCAGTGCTTCAGGTGGGATGAAGACATTGACACAGCAGATGTATTTACAGGTATCGCATATGGTAAGTTTTTAAAACTTATCCAGAGGGAAAATGAAATTGAGTTATTTACAGACAAAACGGATTTTCATGATATCTGGGAAGAGTATTTTGATCTGAAAACGGATTATGACAGTATAAAAGAAACATTAAGAACAGATGATATAATGAATAAAGCAATTTCCGAAGCCCCGGGTATAAGGATACTAAGGCAGGAACTGTTTGAAACAATAATCAGTTTCATTACATCATCGAACAGCAATATAAAAAGGACCAGAAAGAATATCAGCGCTCTATCCGCATTATTCGGTGAACCTGTGGAAGAAGGTACATATGCTTTTCCTTCAGTTAGGGCGTTGAGCGAAGCTGATATCTGTGAGATAAACGGATGCAGAGCCGGTTTCCGATGCGGGTATATCAGTGAAAGCGCCAAATATATCAATAATGAACCGGACACGTTTGAGATCAGTAATCTTATGAACATGGGATATGAAGGTTCAAAAAAAGCGCTTAAGAGACTTAAGGGAGTAGGCAATAAAGTTGCTGACTGTATAATATTATTTTCCGGCATATCAGGTGAAGCGTTTCCGACTGATGTTTGGGTAAAAAGGATAATGGAAAACCTATATATTAAAAAAGAGGTCAGTCAGGATTATATCGAAAAATATGGCAGGGAAAAGTTTGGTGACCTGGCAGGATATGCTCAACAGTATCTGTTCTATTACGCCAGAAACCTTAAAATGCAATGACTGTGATGCTGACAGACTCTGTAACATAGTTAATTTAATATCAAATGTAGAAAAAACAAAAAAAGTAGTATAATGATATCAGGAAGAGAATTCCTGGAATATGCGATAACCCTTGCATTTGAACCTACAGTATTTTGACGGGACATTGTGTATATCGGTGGATGTCAGGACACGACATTAGTGGAAGACAGAAGCAGATATCTCATAACCCACCTGGCGTATGCTAGGAGTCAAAAAAAAGGGCCGGTATTTCGGGAATTTTTTTATTCTAATATTTTCTGTGTTTCTTCCATACATCCAGAACCAATAGATAACGTTCAAGAGGAAGACCTTTAAAAGGCACGTTGCTTGTGGAGTAAATATACCCGCCATTTGGTTTACCGTATTTTAAGCAGTACTCCGCACTGTCTATGACCTGCTGTTCTGTCCCTGTCTGCATTAGCGCGCAGTTAACGTTTCCGATGAGACAGACTTTATCTCCCACAAGTTCTTTGACTTTTCTTATATCAACTCCTGCCATTGGATCCAGTGAATGGATCGCATGAGGTTCTGCTGCAACAAGCTGGTCAAGTATTGGCATTATATTTCCGTCAGTATGCTTTATGGCATAACCTCCGCAGTCACGGATCCCTTTGCATATCCTTGCAAGATAGGGGGTGACGAACACAGAGAACTGCTCAGGTGAAAGGAAAGGTCCGTTGTTATAGCAGTAGTCGGAGCAGAGAATGAAGCTTTCTATTCCTCCGTCAAATGCTTTTTTATTTCTTTCTATTGCATTCACACACAAAGCCTCAGCTTCTTCACATAATCCATCAGGATCGTCTGCCGTCCTGTATGCGAATTCATACATCTTATTTCCATCAGGTATGGCAAATGTACCATCTCCATGACGTGTGAGAAGGTACTTATAATTCGTCATCCTGTTGATTATTTCAGCGGTTTTTATACTTTCATCAAGCCAGAGATAATGTATCGGGATTATGGAATATTCAAGTTTTTCATATACCTGTATCATAAACTCTGCATTCTTATGCAGCGCTATGTCCTGCTCTTTTGAGGACATTGTTTCGAGCTGCTCGTGCCTTAAAAAATCGCCGTTGCATAACTCCTTTGATAGTTGGAATTCCAATTCACATGTCGGTACTTCATCAGGTATTCTTCCTTTAAGCGCTGTGATAGCTCTTTCTCTAGGTGTCATGTTTCCTCCGTAAAGTGGTTTATTTACTGCTTATTGTAACATAGGATTCATAAAATCCAAGTATAAATCAGGATTCTTTTAATTCTGTTTTTCTGTGTGCTGTTGCAGGAAGCTGTACAAGGATTATAGCTATCAATACGAGTAAACAGCCTATTATCTCTTTTGGTGATGTGGTCTCCTTCAGTATTATCCAGCCTGCGATCACGGCAAACACCGATTCCATGCTCATAATAAGTGAAGCAGTGGATGCAGGAAGGTTCTTCTGTGCCACTATCTGCAAAGTGTATGCCACACCTGAAGACAGGATACCTGAATACAGGATCGGGATAATAGATCCTGTTATGGCTGAAATGGTAGGTTTCTCAGTGGTAAACATCATAATGGTGCATAAAACACCGCACACAAGAAACTGTATGCAGGACATGCGCACTCCGTCGACAAGCTTTGAGTAATGATCGGTCACTATTATATGGAACGAGAAAAGCACCGCACATACCATTACAAGAAGATCCCCCTTGTTTATAGTAAAACCTTCTTTCACGCATAGAAGATATATTCCGGCAAGTGCCAGTGCGACGCTTATCCATGTTATATACGTTACGGGTTTTTTCATTGCTATCCCTATGAGCGGTACTATTATTATATACAGAACAGTGATAAAACCTGCTTTACCTACTGTTGTGTACTTAAGTCCTGCCATTTGAAATGAGTTGGCAAAGGTCATGATTATCCCGCAAAGCAATCCGCCCTTGATGAGATCCGATCTTTCTTTTCTATCCTCTGTACCGAAAAGTGAAGGTTTTCTGCCGTGTGCCTTATCCAGAAGCATTATGACAGGTATCAGTACGAATGCACCTATCAAAAAACGTACTGCATTGAACGTGAACTGGCCTACAAAGTTCATTCCTATACTTTGCGCTGCAAATGCAAAACCCCATATCAGCGCTGTGAGCAGCAGTAGAAGACTGCTTTTTATTTGTTTTTTATTCATAAAGCCTATTTTCCCGTCCCCTTAAAACATTCAACAAATTCTATCACATCTTCAGATGAAATGGTGGATTTTCCGTCTAAAGAATATGGGAGCAGGAAATAGTCACCTTTATTCAACGACTGTGCGAAACCTTTACATTCAATCTGTCCGTTACCGTCAGTAACGACATATATGGCTGGTGTATTATGAAGAGTCATGGCATCTGCTTTTAATGTATATCTGTTGACTCTGAAACAGTCAGTATATCTTTCATCGATAAGAGTCTCAGTCTTAACAGAACCGGTCTTCGACACAACAGGATCGACAATAGCAAGTTTAATCGCATTTTTACCTGCGATACCCATATCGAAGCAGGACATTGCAGTATCCTTATCCAATCCCATGTACATCTCATAATCATTGAGCCTGTAATCACCGCACCATGCTTCAGGCTGGATAGTGAAATCGGTAGGTTCCTGTATTTCAAGTATCAGGCAGCCATATCCTATTGCATGCACCGCTTTTGCCGGTATGAAGAATACATCGCCCTTTTTAACAGAGTATCCGATTATTTGGTCTTCCATGGCAGTTTTATCAGTAGCGCTGTTTTTGGAAGCCTTTTGAAGGTCTTCTTTTGTCGTCCCTTCTTTGAATCCAAAGTAAAGCTTTGCACCGGGTCTGGTGTCAAGCACTATCCATGATTCAGCTTTCCCATATGTGCTGTTGAAGTTTTTCACGGAGAACTGCCTGTCGGGATGTACCTGTACAGGCAGGCGCACTGCACTGTCCAATACCTTTACAAGTATACCCATATCATTTCTACCGCCAAGCATATCCTGCTTATCGCTTTTGAACAGATCATCAAGATATATATCAGTCCCTCTGATTTTCGATATACCTTCTTTGGGATCGTGTGAGTCCCTGTTCAACGCTCTTACTCCCGATGCGATCCATTCCTCAGGATAATTCGAATCCACAGCAGGATCACCGAAGAACGAATGGAAGAGCTTTCCGCCTTTATATACTCTGAATACTTTGTTGCGTTCAAAAAAAATTGGTGTGTCAGTTATTTTTTTCATATTGATTACTCTTTCTACATAAATATTAAGAACGGAATTTATTAGTTATCTTCATATTTTACTGTCTGCCGGGCAGAAGAGAGGTCACTGAATTCGCCGGTCGCAGTAAGTGCGTATAAAGCCGCTCCGAATGAAGCTTCCTCATGGTTCTTGGGTATATACAGCTTCATGCCAAACATATCTTCAAGTATCTTTTTTTGTAGCACGTTCTTCCTGATGCCGTTACCTGATCCTATAAGACGTGATCTGACGGTATTATCCAAAGAAACCATTGCTGTATACATATCATACAATTCCCTGGAAATACCCTTCAAGATGCCAAGTACGAACTGTGAGGGAGTGAAGTTTTCATATCCAAGGTTTCTTACATATCCTCTTTGAGCAGGATCGTGCCTTGTTCCTGAGAACTGAGTGGATATGAGAAGTTCACTTATATCTTTTGGCATATTATTAACTGCTTCAAGCATATCGTCATATAGTTTTTCCGGGGGTTCCATTCCTGACATCCTGTACACTTCAACGAAGAAATCACGAAGTACGGCAAAAGCCCTTCCTCCGCACAGAACCGCTCCTACGAAGATGCCGACTCCTTCAGTCAATGGCCGGATCTCAATACCCGGTATATCACATCCATTTATAGATGTCTTCATGCTTATCTGGCTTCCGGTACCTATGTTTATAAGTATATCGTTATCGCATCCTGAACCTATGAAAGCTGCCTGATTATCTCCTATAGCTACACATACCGGGATATGACCTTTATACTTTCCCAGAATATGCGCTTTCCCAGTTACATCGGGTAACAGACGCGCATCCATGCCTGCTTTTTCAACAGCAGACCTGTCGAAGATCCCGTTTTTGATATCGAACAGACCTAAAGATGCACAGTCGCTCGAATGCATAGTAATGGATCCGCTGCCTGCCAGCATATTTGCCACATATCCGTGTATCGTCGATATACATGATGTATTTTCGGGTATAAGGCTGTTTACAAGGTGGTAATACATAGTGGTCAGCCCATAACCGGTCGCCATGGCATATCCCGTTTCTGAGCTAAGGTGTTTTGCATATGTGGTCCCGGTTGTTTTATATATCTGTTCACCGCTTTGATCCTGCCAGATATATAGGTCGCTTAAAAAGTTATGGTATTTATCAAGATATACTATACCATGCATCTGTCCGGCCACTCCTATACAGGAGATATCAGGGTATCTGCTTATGGCTTCATCAACAAGGGAATATGCTTTTTTACATATAGCCATGGGATCCTGTATTCTGTTAAAACTGTTTTTTGCGTCTATGAATGTGTCGTTCAAAGCAGCAAATTCATCTATAACAATGCCGCTATTTGCATCGATCACTATCGCGCATATCTTACTTGTCCCTATATCCAATCCCAGTGCCGGCATCTTTATCTCCTATATTCTTGTTGAATCCGGATCGAGCCTGCGTATGATATCATTCTGTATTGCAGGCGAAAGATCAAGGAAGTTCACAAATGTCCCATGTATCCTCATGATGTACACGCCGCTTGGTGCGTACTTCTTTGGATCTGCAAGGACTTTTCTAAGCGTTTCCGCGGTTGTTACATTGACATAGAGGTAGAACGGTGACAGATTCATATTGGCTTCATTGAAGAAAAGCTGGTTTAAAACTCTGTCCCTGAACTGTATACCTTTTTCAGCATGATCTTTCCCTGTAAAATACTTGGGATCTATTCCAAAGTGCGAAGCATAACCTCCGTTGAAGTCAAGGAATGGAAGATTCATGCATGACAGGATCCGAAATCCCAGACCTGAATTTGCATCTCCTGCAAATGGATCGACTCCATAACCCAGCATGTCCCTTGAACGTCTTCCGTCAGGCGTGGCTCCTACCCAATAACCGTACAGAAGGTGAGTGGACGGGCTGCTCCAGTCTGCTCTGAAATGATTTCCAAGATAGTTATTTTGTGATTTTACTATATCCGATACTGTTACCGCTATTTCCTTTGCTTCGTTGTCAGCAGCAGGGGTATTATTTCCGTATTTAGGTGCTTTCCTCACAAACGAGAGAAGTTCCTCATCGCTTTCAAAGTTATTTTTTAATGCATTGAAAAGCCTGTCAGGATAATTGGGATATGCTTTGTTATATTCGTCGATAGCCATGAAAGAATCAGCGATCACAGACAAACCATGTATCAGGCATCCGCTTGCATTATACTTTGTTCCCTGATGATCCGTGTCACGCATATCGTAACCTGTTTCCATACCACCCATGAAAACGCTAAGGAAGGGGACCGGGAGTTCCGAGACTGCCTGCGATGCGCCGTTTGCGGCTTCTGCCATAAGATGCGTATAGTATTCTGTCTGTTTATAGAAATGTTTGCGGATGTTTTTTAGCAGGTCGGTTTTATCGATATCATTCGATTTGCCGAGTTTCTTTCCTGTTATGAGTGAATGGCCGTTATTCAGCGTGATCTCCAGTATCTTACCAAGATTCAGCCAGCTGTTGGTCGTATTCCCGTTATCTTTTCCCATTATAAGAGGTTCCTGGCATCCTGCGACAGAGTAATCCTGCAGATCTTTTTCCTCTATTCCTGATTTCCTTAATATCGGGAATACGGATTCATCATTAAAAAGGGAAGGAGTAAGGCATCCGGGTGTAAAGAAAAATCTCCCCATTTCCCGGTAAAACTCTTCAGGTGTGTTTTTATGCAGTTTAACAGACAATATAGGTTGCGGGAAATTCATTGCATAGTATGCATCCATGATCGCATATGTCGATGTGCTTGTCAGATCCTCGCCATTTACGGTCTTTCCTCCTAACAGTACATTCTGCGATATTGCCCAGCTTCTGTCTCCGACATTGAAGAAAACAAGGAAGTGTTTGAAAAGACATGCTGCTTCATCCCTGTCAAGGTCTTTTCTGTAGGGTTCGAATATCCTGTCTGCATTTCCTACGGAAAAAGCAAACGGGTTAGGAGCCTGCTCAAGGCACATCACCTGCCATAACAGAAGATATGACTGGATAGCCTCATATAAATTACGTGCTCCTTTTCTGGGAACATATCTTAAAGTGCTTTCAAGCAGGCCAAGTTCAGCTTTTCTGGTTTGATCCGCGGTCATGCTCTGTTCTTTTGCTATATCCGCATATCTTTCTGCCAGCCTTATTGCAGACTGCAGGACGATCTTCATTGATCTGTAATTGACCAGTTTATGTTCATCTTTTTCAAGAAAAATGTTTTTGTCGAGTTTTTCTATCATATAGTCGAGTCCGTATTTCAATGCTGCTCTGAAATCAGGAATAACATGTCCGGTGACCTGTTCTATGAAGAAAACGACTTCCGAGGTATATTGCGTATACTCATCATAAACACTGCTGAGTTTTTTGACAAAAGCGGAATCTTTCGTGAAATCTTTAACTCTTTTTATCCTCGCTGCGGAAAATTCCTCATTTGGCTGTATGTCGTTGAATATGGCCGTCGGGTCACAGTATCCAGAGAATGTCTCCACCTGGAATGCCGGGTTGATCAGAGCATATGTCCTTGCAAAAGCATCACGCTGTGTACCTGCAAAAATATTATTCTCACTTATTGAAAGCGGAAGTTCCTCTATAATATATCCAAGCTCATGTGCTGCCCTTAATTCCTTTGGCAGATCCTTCAGTTCATCATTGTGGTCACATGCTATTTCTCTGGCAAGAAACCATCCGTCCAGCCTCTTAAGAGCTCTTTCTTCTTTGAATATAAGATCACATTTCCTGTTGATCACATCTTTTGAATATATATCATATATTTTCATGCAAACCTCCGCCACTCATGTATTTACTGTTTTTATACCGTATTTCTTAAAAGTATCAATAAAATATTTCTTGGTATCGCTTTTTATGTATTCATTTCCGGTCATTGTATATGCTTTACCGCACTGAGACCATTTTGTTTTCCCATATTCATGGAAAGTCAGGAACTCTACTGTGATATTATCGGTCGTGAACCCGGAAATCGTCTTGGCGAAGTTTTTTGCATCATCTTCACTGCTGTTGAATCCGCCTACAAGAGGGATCCTTATGTGGACAGGGCATATATCAGAGCATTTCTTAAGGTTTTTTTTGATGATCGCATTTGAAATACCGGTCACATGTCTGTGTTTCTCATCATCATAATGCTTGAAATCCGCCATAAGGTCATCTATATAGGGAAGCAGGGAAGTGAGTTCGGGATGAGAGCAATTGGTTTCTATCGCTATGTTTATATCCTTTTCTTTCAATGCTTTGCAGACTTTGATCAGAGAAGGTAACTGTAGCGTAGGTTCGCCTCCTGTAAACGTTACTCCGCCGCCGTCGAAAAACATCGCTTTGCTGCGCATGACCTCGTCTGTCAGTTCCTCTAAAAAGTAAGATGTACAGGAAAGGCCGACACACAGATGGTCCATCTTCAGACAATCCTTTTCACAACCGGTACATATTCTGCTGTCAAATACACCGTTTTCAACGGCTTTTCTCGGGCAGATATCTTCATTGAAACCCTCTTTGATCATTACAGACCCCTTTATATCTATCCCTTCAGGATTTGCACACCATGGGCAGTGCATATTGCATCCCTGCAGATGATAAACCAGTCTGTTACCCGGACCGTCCTGAGAGTAATTGAAGCCTTTCTGAAAAATCTGCATCTCCATCGTATTATGCCTTTTTGATCTGCTGTCCCTGTGCGGTATCGCTTACAGCAAATCCCTTTTCCTTCAGAAGATCCCTCAGTTCATCGCATCTTTTCCAGTCTTTATTCTTTCTGGCAATGATCCTTTCTTCGCCTATAACCTTGATGTCTTCAGGTAATTCTGCTGTTATTCCGATCCTTTTTCTGTCTATATCGATACCAAGCACCTGATCGAATTTAACAAGCAGATCATATAGACGGACCGATTTTTTAGAATATCTGGCAGTATTCCATACTACACCCATTGCCTTAGGAATATTGAGATCATCTGATATGGCATCAGTAAATTCACTATCGAATCTGTTTACTTCCTCGTCGGTGACAGGGTCATTCCCTTCCTTATGCGCTAAAGTAAGATCTACAAGCCTGATAAGGCTCTTATTTGCAGCATCGATGCCATCCCATGTGAAATTGAGTTTAGAGCGGTAATGGCCGTCAAGACACATATATCTGAATGCAAGAGGATCATAACCCTTATCAGTAAGATCGGAAACTAAATAGGCAGTACCGATGCTTTTTGACATCTTGCCGTTATTGACCTGCAGGAATTCGCAATGCATCCAGCATTTCACAGCTTTTTTACCAAGAAATGCATCCGACTGTGCGATCTCGTTTTCGTGATGTATCGGTATATGGTCAACTCCTCCGGTGTGGATATCGAACTGGTCTCCAAGATACTTTCTGCTCATTGCGGAGCATTCTATATGCCATCCGGGATATCCCATGCCCCATCTGCTTTCCCACTGCATTATATGTTCTTTCGGAGCTTTTTTCCAAAGGGCGAAATCCGCAGGGTGGCGTTTCTCATCATTTACAGCCACTCTTGCTCCTGCTATCTGTCCTTCAAGGTCCAGCCCGGACAATTGCCCGTATCCTGGGAATTTCATGATATCGAAATATATACCATCACTTGTCTCATATGCATAACCGTCATCATAAAGCTTATAAACTATCTCAAGCATTTCATTTATATGGTCTGAAGCATTGCATACGACATCCGGTCTGTTTATATTCAGTTTTTTAAAATCACTGAAGAATGCATCAGTATAGAATGCGGCTATCTCCCACGGGGTTTTCCCTGTGCTTTTTGCAGTCTTCATCATCTTGTCATCGCCTTCGTCGGCATCTGATACAAGATGGCCAACGTCAGTTATGTTCATTACATTCTTTACCCGAAAACCGTGGTATTCTAATGTTCTCTTGAGAAGATCCATGAATATATATGCTTTCATGTTCCCTATATGCGAATAACCGTAAACAGTCGGCCCGCAGGTGTATATCCTTACGGTCTTGCCGTCCATCGGTATCAGTTCTTCCTTTTGTTTTGTAAGCGTGTTATATATTTTCATCTTTTTCCTTAATATATGCATAAATTATTTAGTACATTATATCTTAAAGACAATAAATAATCTATATGGAATAACAGCATCATATCTCATCGTTACAGTCAGATTTACGTGCTTTTTTAAACATTTCCTTATCTTTTTTCGTATACATCCTGCTTATGAGGCCGGAAGCGGTGCAAAGCTCCAGAGTGATCTTCCCTGGTTCAATATGCGGATGTCTTCGGATCCTGCTGACAGCCTTTGAGCATTGCGCTTTTGTAAAAGCCATGTATGTGAATTTTTCATCCTCATAAGGAGCATCTCCGCTTTTTAAAAGCCTGTGCAGCTTTGTCCTTGCGATACGGCATGTGAAATGACACCAGTCAGGAGACTCGACATGGCATAGTCCCTCATGTGTGCAGGGTGCCAGTAAATGAGCTCCCTGACCAAGAAGGTGAGTCCGTATGTCACGCATTTCATCGAACACTGAAGGTGTCCCGGGTTCAACTATCAGTAACATTTTATCGGTGCATTTCCATATCTTATCAACAACCGACATCCTTGTATCGGAAGATAACTCGTTAAGGACATAAGAGCAAATGACCAGGTCCGCAGAATGCTGCATATCATCTTTGGTAATATCGGCATTGATCCATTCTGTATTTATGAAGTTATCACAACCATCCATCATCTTCTTGCCAAGCTTGCTCATCGCATTTTCCCGTTCAAGACAGGTGGTAAGGGATAATGAAAGCAATTGATCGCAGGCCCATGTTCCCGCACCTGTCCCCGCTCCGACATCGAGAAGAGTTTTAAACTCATCTTTACCTATATGCATCAAAGAAGACGAAAGTGCCGTATATACCGCACCGTATGTCGCAGGCATCCTGACAACGGAATAAGCGGCCGCTTGCGAATCCTTCGTCAGAAGTCTGTTCCCTTTGCCGCTTTCATTACGGTAACGTTCAGAAAGATCCGATGCATCGGATATGAGCAAGGATAGTTTGATCCCCGATGTTTGCTGCTCCAGTGCTACCTGTAAGTCATATGGAAGTTCTATGTAGGTCACCTCCTGATCTTATCGCTTGATCATTCTTTTATATATGTCAGTATTTTAACACATTTAATGCATTATAAACAAAAGCCACTATAAAAGGGAGTTTCCATAAAGAAGTATTAAAGGCTACGAAATTTTTCGTAGCCTTTCTTCGTATTATGCTTATACTGCTAAGTTAGATTTTTTCTAATTCAATAAAACAATTTTCGTTTTGCTTATCACCTTTATTAAACATTCTATCACAATATTGCCCGACTATTTTAAATCCACAAACTTGGAAAGTATCAAAAATTTCTTCTCTGTCATAATATTGCAAGTTAACGAAATGTTCGATACAGTCAATTTCTTCGTCTTTTTTTATAAATAAGTATTGATGAATGACTTGCTTTTTTGTGACTGCATTATAATATGAGTCTCCTTCTTTCCATGTTATGCAATCATTTCTTGGAACTCTTGGGTCAAATCTTTTCATATGAGCAAAATGCGACTCTTTAAATGGATATACTAACTCAACACCTAACCCTCCGCCGCTCCGAAGATGGCCGTTAATATTTAATAGAGCCAGCTTTACATCTTCGATAGATGGTAATAGGTGAATGTCAGAACCATCAATGAAGCAGAAATCGTATTGTCTACAAAGTTTAAAATAACGAATATCCTCCTGAACGAAATTAAGATACTCAATATTTCCAAATCTTTTCTTTCCTTCTAAAATCATTTCTTCCGTATAATCCAAAGCTGTGACATTGAGTCCTTTGTATGCTAAATAAGCAGCGGATTTTCCAATCGCACACATCGGCGATAATATATTTTTCCCATACTTTTCGCTCATCGTAAACCAAAATTCTATGTCTTTGGAATTATCATATAAGTCCCAATCCCAATAAGCGGCATGCTTTGAGTAATTCGTTTCCATATTTCATCTCCATTAATATGAATTATATTTTTTATTTATTATACTACAAATTAGCCGAAAAGAAAATCCACGACATGCATGTTTGCCTTGCAAAGCAAGCAAACTGTCATAGTGGGTAATACAGATTGAATTCTGTCTTCGGCTGGTAAAAATAATCGTATGATTACTTCAAGGGGTAATTTGGGATTTAAAACTTCCTTATCAAAGCCACTATAAAAGTGGCTTTGTTTATTTATGGGTGTGATGATTTCAGCACTGTGACATTATCCTTAAATAGAAAGCTACTGTCTTGTATTCGGATTCAAGAGGTATCCTCTCATTGTTGCCATGAATAAATGATCTTTCCTCTTTTGTCAGTGCCATTGCTGAGAACCTGTATACCTTGTCAGATATCCTGCAGTAATGCCTTGAATCTGAACATGCGACCATAAGATAGGGAGAGATGATGGCTTCCGGCCAGGTCTGGCTTATAGCATTCTTCAGAATACTCCATCCTTTGCAATCAGTGCTTGAATATATGCTGGGGTTCATTCCGTGAATGATCTCGAAATCTATCTTGTCATTCTTAGCACGAGCCCTGAGCTGATCTCTTGCGGACTCATATGTGTCAGTACCTATGAGCCTTATGTTTGCCGTATATGATGCATTTGGAGGAAGGACATTAGGCGCAGTGCTTCCCTCAGCCATAGTGAATGCGACTGTTGTTCTCATAAGGGCATTGAGCTCTCCGCCTTTTTTGATGCACAGCATATTCAGTATCGGCTGAAAACACCATAGATTGGAGAATATGAGCTTATAGACAAATGATGAATGACGTCCTAATGTATCGAACATTTCCTTTACAGGAGGTGTCATCTGGCTTAAAAACGGATGGTTCTCGATATTTACCACCGCCTGTGAAAGCTGTCCGATTATTGTATGTCTGGGAGGTGCTGATGCGTGTCCTCCGGCACTCTTCATTTTAAGTCTGATATCCGTCATGCCTTTTTCACCTACGCCGACAAGAGCGCACGGTTGCTTGACGCCCGGAAATATATCTTCAACAACTGCTCCGCCTTCGTCCAGTACCAAAGCCGGTCTGATGTTTTTTTGACTGAGCAGTTCAACGATAGCGGGGCATGTAGGCCCTGCTATCTCTTCATCTCCTGCAAAGGAGAAATATATATCATTATCCGGTACGAAACCTTTTGCGATCAGGTTATCCGCTGCTTCCAATATTCCAATGAATGTACCCTTAGTATCGAGAGTCCCTCTTCCCCATAGGATCCCATTTTCTATGATCGCATCAAAAGCAGGTTTATCCCACTGGCTTTCATTTACTGTCACAACATCATAATGTGCCATGAATACTTTAGGTTCCTTACTGCTTTTCCCTTTCCACTTGAATAACAGTCCCGTATCAAGGACATGATCAAGAGAGCATGCCTTATACACATTTGGAAACATGGCAGGAAGACGTTCCTGAAGCTTTAAAAATTCGTTGATATCTGTCTGTGCAGCATTTCTGCTGGATATAGTCCTAAATCTGATAAGTTCCTGAAAATCCTTTACGACCTTTTCTCTGTCAAAATCATGATCGGTGCATTTAGCTTTCTTTTCAATTTTTGGACTGAATAACAGCGCCCGCATTATGATCATGAAGAGAA
>Ga0172381_10001905_pt1 | contig 23817 bp, 33 predicted proteins | sample Leawel6488metaG_FD_119754 | JGI IMG/M metagenome (GOLD analysis project Ga0172381, IMG submission 119754) | Leachate microbial communities from a municipal landfill in Southern Ontario, Canada - Leachate well 64-88 metaG | ecosystem: Engineered > Solid waste > Landfill > Unclassified | place...
AGGAACTCAAAGAGACACACAAGGCACTGGCTGAAGAGGCAAGCAAATTCATGTTGTGGTGTTCCCGAATGGCGAGCGCAAAAGCACAAGTAAAATTCTGTGAAACAAATACTCATGACCATTATTACATCGTGAATGTAATCCCGGAACTGGAGAAGCCAAGGGGTACACTGGACAAATTCATGGTTTCACTCTATGAATCAGTCGCCAGGACTCTTCCCGATAGATGGGAATTGAACGACAGGCTGTCATTCCGCAAGACCTTCGGCGGCATTGATCGACTGATAAAAGCGCCGGAGAACATCCAGGTACTTACCGCCTATCTGCAAAACGAACTGAATCTTTTACTGGACACCGATCGCCGCATGGAAGTCCTGCTGGCTGCGGATAAGGCGGAGAAGAAAGTCACCGGCCCGGACGTAAGGGATTAAAGCAAGGGGGGCGGAGTTTCCGCTCCCCTCTTTTCTCTGGTGAAAGATAACTATTATAATAGGTAAGTATCCCACGACACCCAGTAACTAAAACAAAGGAGAAAAGGAAATGAAATGGAAATAAAAATTTGTGATTGCATTAAGACATTAGCAAAAGCCGGTTTTGTTCAGCCTAATTTGTTGAAACCAGATGATTTTTACCTTCCACAAATATCTGGTGGAAAGCTCGGTAAACACAATATTCGTATAAACTATTGTCCTATCTGTGGAAGGAAATTAGCGGAATTTCCATCAATAACAGGGCGGGCGGAGATATCGCGGCTATAAATAAAGTTTAGGAAGTGGGTATGGGCAGACCAAAAATGATACCAAAGGTTATTAGAACCGAAAGACAGCAGAAAATTAATGATATCATATACGCTGTTATCGCCTGGAATTTCCCTGACACCCTCGGTAAAGGAAACAGGCAATTACACCCAGACGCCGCAATTAAAGAAATTGAAAAGTTATTTGACGGAAGTGAGAAATGAAAAAGTATCATTTATGTCTAAAAAAAGAACAATGCAATTTACAGTTTGAAGCTCCACCCCCGTTTGGGAAGTATAACGGTTGCAAGCTCACGCAGGGGAAATGTAAGGAACAAGGGTGTCAAATAGTAATGCCTGAAAATGACAAAGAGGCTGATGGACACTTAATCATTGATGCTATTGAGGGTAAATTTTAGGGAAGTTTACTGGGTATGGAGGGATACTTACCTTATAATAAATGCTTGACTTTCCAGACATTTAGGAGTATTCTGTCTAGTATGAACGCAGAAGAAATTAAGTCAATCAGGAAGAAACTTGGCATCACTCAAGAGGAAATGGCAAGGAGGCTTAAATGCACCGGAAGAACTGTTAGCCGTTTGGAAAATCAGGAAAGCAGGCCGACTAAAGTAATGATAAAACGAATCAACCGCCAGAAAGCAAAGATTGGGGTGTAACATGGAAGAAGCACCGAAAAGATACAGAGGGCCGGTACACGGGCTAAGAAGTTTTGATTCGGGAGGGATTATAACAGTCTATGATGCAAAAACCATGAAGATAAAACGGCATGAGGAATCAAAGTCTTTCGAGGAAATCATAAAAGTCAAGAAAGAACGATACAATAAATATAGGTAAGTATCCCATGACAGCCAGTAGGAGGAAAGAATGATACCAGTTAAATTCAAGGGACAAAATAAAACATATGCAGAAAACCAGCCTGAATATATCCCATTGCCCGTGCATGAGGATAAAGATGGAACCGTCACAAGTTGTTGGCAATTCTCGTTTATAGAACGGTTAAAGATACTGTTCGGGGCAAAACTTTTCTGGCAACAATTAACATTTAAAAGACCACTACAGCCCGTTAAGCCAAGCATAGGGAATAACCCAGTAGGAGGCTGAAATGAGAGAATTGAAATTCAGAGCATGGAACAAAGAACTTGGCGAAATGTGGATAGGGGGCTATGTTCAATTCGACACTGGTAACATCTGGTTTGATAATGAAGATGGTGACATGTTTGAGTACACACAGGCAGAATTTCCTCTCATGCAATACACAGGATTAAAGGACAAGAACGGCAAGGAAATTTATGAAGGGGATATTCTAAATGACAAGAGGAACAAAAGGAGAAAATATAAAGTTGTTTTTGACGATGGAACTTTATTCTGTGTTTCTTTATCTGATGGTATTTTACCAGAAGGTTTTAATATGCATCGTCTTACTAAGCAGAATGTACAAAGGTTACATGAAGTTATCGGTAACATTTACGAAAACCCAGAGTTACTGGGTGCGAAGGGATAGTTACCTAAAAGAATCGCAATGTGCCGAGCTAGCAAACAATAAAAAACGAAGGGAGATAAATAAAATGGTATTACCAAATGAAAACGAAGTACAATCCACTGCGGTCATTAACATCGCGCCAAGCAAAGACCTTGATGTTCAATCCTTAACTACGGAGATTCTGCGGTTACGTGATTTCTCAAAGACTCTCCAGGTTGCCACCAAAGAAGATGTTGCGGCAGCCACCAATGACCTGTCAATCATGGCGAATCTCAAGAAGGCTGTTATCGCCAAACACCGTGAATATAAGGAACCCATCGAGGCGTATCTTAAACCCATCAATGAAGTCTTCAAAATGCTTATATCTTTTGTGGACGAGGCCACGGGCAATTATAAGAACAAAGTCCTTGCGTATCATGCGGAGATAGACCGTAAGGCAAGAGAGGCTGCGGAAATTGCCAGGATGGAAGCCGAAGCCGCCACCCGTAAAGCAGTCCTTGAGGGCAAAGAGGCACCGGCTCCCATTGAACCACTACCAGCACCGACACCGGCAGCACCAGTCCGGGCAGAGGCCGGGACTTCTAATATCATGTACACATGGAAGTATCGCGTCATAGATATGGCACTTGTACCAGATGCTTACAAGATAATTGACGCGGCTCAACTCAATACAATAGCCCGGTCACACCACGACACCAAACCCATTCCCGGTATTGAGTTTTACAAAGAGTCAACCTTGAGAGTCGAGGCCAAGAAATAGGAGGATTATCATGGCGACAAAAATAGAGTACATTCGAGAGTGCAAAGAGGTTTGGAGGAAAATCAAAGCCTCTGGCCTGTCTAAAGATGAGTGGCTGGAAACAGAGGATGGGAAGATGTTCCTAGTGTCGGAGTATGAAAATGACTGCCCTTTATGCGAAGGGTTCCTTAATTATTCGAAAAACGATAAATTCAGTTCTTCTACCAGTTGCAGGAAATGCCCCCTAGTAGAACAGTATGATGGGAATTGTTATGACCTCGGTTACAACGATGACGGAAACTATCCTGATAAATGGTTTGAAGCCATTGAAGGATTAGAAGAGAAATATCATGTTAAACTTCGTGGACGATAAACTTACCCGCCAGCAGATTAACCATAAGTGCCGTGAGAACGTTTGTAGCCAGTGTAACAGTCCGGTAAACGCTTTCTATGACCCAACTACCAAGCGGGTATTTATAGCCTGTAGTCAGTACCATGTATCGCATCATGAGGGTATCATCCGTGAAGCAAGTAATCTAAAAATGAAAGGCATGTCAGTATTAAATCAAATAGACAGGAGAGAAAAAATGGTAAATCAGTACGGTAAAGAAAAAGTCACTGCACTCCAGAGGTACGAGGGGTTAACATCACTCACCAAAGAAGATGCCACACAATCGTAAAGACCATCTGGCCCGGCGCTACCGGCGCGGAAGTATTCAAAGCGATCAATGTCTGCGTAACCTACGCATTGAATCCCTTAATGAAGCATGTCTACCTTGTCCCGTTTGAAAACAAGAAGACCGGCAAAGATGAATATGTCTGTGTCCTGGGGATTGGCGCAACACGCCTTATCGCTTCCCGGAAACACAAGTACAGTTATCTTGACGATTCCCCGCGCATTATGAACGATGCCGAGGAAATCAAGAAATACGGCAAACTGGACAAGACTAAAATTCGATTCGTTACCAAGCTCAAGGATATCCAAAGTGGCGCGGAAGCGTCAGGATGGGGAGAGATATCAGCCAATGCCACGGTTTACGGCGGAGACAAAGGTAACTCCAGAGAGAACCTTGCCGCTATCCGCAGCGAACGTCAGGCGCTTGACCGGCTGTATCCTGCCGATATGCCTGGTGCCGATATCCCGGTGATGGATGATAACTATATCGAGGGCGAGGCCACGGTGATTGTAGAACCTAAGCAGGATCCCCCCGGTCCGGAGACAGAGATTCCCACCCCGAAAGCAGAACCGGAGAAACCCGCGGCGTCGGTAGAACCCGCCAAGCAGACGAGGGACCCGAAGTCCAAGATAACCAAAGCCGATGCCGATGGTGTCCTTTACCTGATGGAACAAGCGAATATCAAGCCAACCCAACTCGGTGAAATCATGGCAAAAGAACTGAAGTGGAAACCTGTACCAGCCAAGATAGCCGAAATTACCGTGGCACAATACGATGAACTGATACCCTACCTCAAGAGGGCATCCGGCAGAGAATAAATAGAGAAAGGATTAACAACTGAATAATGAACTTTGCTGGTAGTCGAGAGAATCAACTCATTGTCTTGAGAAAAGACCTACCGGGGATAATCGCTTCTCAAAGATGGGATTCAATTCGTCAGGTAGTTAAATGCTAGGGCAAGAGTCCTGTAGAGCCAGCAAAAATGCTTGAGACGAAAGCCTAGACGAGGTTATTCCTAACTATAAGTGGATGGTAGTCTCAAGTAGTCCAGCCACCCTGAAAAGGGCGAGGATAGCATCGGTGCTGTGGGTTAAGAAGTCTATCTAACAGATACCGTTTCCTAAATATTGCACTGGCTGGACAAGTCCGGTTACTTGAAAGAGTCGCCAAGCGTCTTAAGTAGAGCGCAGGGTAAGGTAGTGGATTCTCGGTAATGTATCCCGACTGCCCACTACTAACCGGACAACAGAACGGGGTGACAAATGCTGAAACACGCATAGTGCGAGGGTTAACACTGAACGCAGCCCCGTTCACTAGAAGGGAATTAGGGGTAATCATCATTACAGGTGATTAATGGACAGAACGTTCCCAGCCCCTAATTCCTGATTAAGAAAGGGAGGTAGCACAGCACTAAATCTTTTACTCTGCTCTTGAGGTTCGGTACCACTCAAGGGCAGGAATAAAGGGAGTAGTAAACAAGCTACCGCCAAAATAGGGGTTTTTTTATTTGGTAAGTATCCCTTGAAGTACAGTAGGAGGCTAAGATGTCACATCAGACAATAGCAGATGCATTAGCACCAACAGTAGAGGCTTATAAAGAAAAGGTCATGCAACATACATGGGGTCATTTAGCTCCCAAAAAGGCTAAGAGCTATCATGGTGAGATTGTTTTTGTTCTTAGCGAGTATGGCGATTATACACCTATTTCAACCCATTTTGATGGGCTTGACGATTCACCTTGGTTTTTTCAGGACATGCTAGATTTCATAGCGGATAATGCCCAAGAGCATGGGGTTATTTATAGATTCAGCGGGGAGTATCGCAATCACCATTTCAAGGGAATTGTTTTGAAGTTACTGGATGTGAAGGGATAGTTACCTAACCTTAAAGAGATAGGAAAATGATATGGATATTACAGATAGGGAGATAAGAAATTGGTAAAGATGGAAGTGAGATTGCCTCCAAATGACGATGAGGCGGAAGAAGCGGTAATCGGCAGCCTGCTGATAAATGGAGACAGTATCGAGCAGGTAGCCAACTTTCTGAAGCCGTCTGATTTCTATTATGAAGCAAACCGTTGGCTTTATGAGGCGGCTCTGGCGCTTTATCATCGCAGAGAGGGCATCAATCAGGTAACGATGGCGCAGGAACTCACGCGGGTAGACCGTCTTGAGGCCTGCGGAGGCACTGCGAAACTTAGCTATCTGATTTCTCAATGCCCTACCTCGCTTGATATTGAGCATTACGCCAACATCGTGACGAGACTCTCCACGGCCAGGCAGTTGATTATCGCCGGCGATAGGATAACTGCAATAGGTTACGAGTCCGGACCCGATGCTTCAGCCAGTCTGGAGAAAGCAGAGTTAGTTTTGACATCTCTGCGTAAAACTAACGGCAAGACGGACTTGATTACTCCGCATGACCGCGCTGACAAAATGATGGAACGATATAACAATTTGAGAAATCTGGACACATCCCCATCAATACCAACAGGATTTAGAAATTTGGATGCTATATTCGGTGGTGGTCAAATGCCAGGAGAGTTATATGTCTGGAACGCTCATTCAAAATTAGGCAAGACTACACTGGCGCAGGATATCGCTATCAACCAAAGCCAACACGGTGATATCCTTTTCTGTTCAGGGGAAATGACAGATGATGCCTTGGGAGATAAAGAGATTGCGAAAATAGCCGGATGTAGCGTTATACAAATACGCACAGGACAATATGATGATAAACTTTGGGAAAAGATTTTAGATGGTATAGGCTCTATATCAGAACGCAAGATATTTATTTTAGCCCCGCCTTTAAATATCGCACGGATCAGACAGACAGCCTATACCATGGCCTCCAAGTATAACCTGAAAGTAATCTGGATTGACTATCTCCAGAAGATTGAACTCTTCGGCACCAAAGATGAACAGGTCTACCGGAAGCTCGGAAATATAACCGCAGACCTATCTTTACTGGCAAAAGAATTAAAAGTATCGGTGAATATATTATCCCAGGTTAACGGAAAGATTGATGAGAGAGACAACAAACGCCCTGATATTGGGGATGTGTACGAAAGTAACAAAATCACTCATGACGCGGACTGGAATCTTTTTATACATCGGTTTGATAAATACTACACAAAGGAAGAGTGGGAAGCATATTGGCCTAATCTCCGTGATAGAGCAAAAAGAGGATGGGATATCCCAAAGGGGTTATACAGTTCAACTTTCCCAAAGAATATCACGGAGATTATTCTTGATGGCTCACGCTTCTCAACTGACTCAAGAAAAATATGCCAGATAGTCTGGAATGAAAGTATGCAGTCCTATCAGAATATGTACCATGAATCTGAAGGGCAGCAGGGGAGTTTGGACTAATGAAAACGATTGAAGCAATTATCTATGTTGTCCCAACACCCAAGGGCAGAGCCCGGGTTGCCGTTATCGGCGGTCATGCCAGAGCCTACACACCGGCTAAGACTCGCAAAGCGGAGAATGATATATCTTATGCTATCCGCCAACAGTGCATGGGGCAGGGAACGTTTGATGCCGGCGTACCTCTAACGCTTTATGCGAAGTTCTTTATCGATAAACCGAAGAGCGCACCAAAGAAGATGACGGCACCTGTCCATCGGCCCGACCTCGATAACTACGTCAAACTTTTACTGGATGCACTCAATAAATTCGTTATCCCGGATGACAGTCAGGTCGTAAACATGCACATTAAAAAGTGCTTCGGGTCCCCACCGCGGATCGAACTTATAATAACGGAGGGACTGGAATGAATGGGATACAAAAAATATTAAAGGAGGCCCACCATGACCATAATTGATTGATGCTTCGGGGTGTTTATGGTCTTATTGTTCGGATTATACTGTATTGCGATAGGAGGTTCAATATGAAAAACGATAATTTATCACCGGCTTTCCAAAAGGCATTGAGAGAACTGGATGAGGTATTGGAAGAGGTACAGGAAACTCACAAGGCCGCAGCGTTCTCTGACGGACTTGCCGATGCCACGGAGAGAATCAGTAAGATATACCAGAAGGGAGTTAAACGTGAGGGGTAAAGTAGCAAAGAAACTACGGAAAATTGGCAAGCATGACTGGATAGAATACTACCTGGCCATGCAAAATTGGGAATTCTCCGCTCGGTGGAGATTCTGCTGGAAGTTATTATTTGGGAAGAGAGGTAAAAAGAAACATGGTAAATAGTACAAGACGTAACAGAACAATCAAATTACTCACTTTTGTTGCTATCCTTGGCGCCATTGAAAGATTCGGCAATATGCTCGGATTCGGTGGCAGTCCCGGGTGGTCAAGTTCCCCGGCTCATATCGGCGGCGCCGGACACCATCATCATTATCGCTTCCGCGCTCATGCGCCGGGGGATGGACGCTGGCACATGAAATACCATCGTAATAGACATTAAGGGAGTATTCACGTGATGGACTTTGCGACTGGCCTTACCGCTCGGACATGACACCGGAACAGATAAGAGAAAAAACACAGGTAATGAGGGAGGGAAAATGAATAACGTACATGAACTAGCAGAGATAATGGGAAAAGAAACTCCTCCATGCGCTAACGGTGGTTTATGCTCGTTAGATATTACAGGATGTCTTTCATGTCTAAGGAATTTATATGCTAAAGCCATTCTGGACGATGGTTACACCAAGCCAGTACCTATCAGCCAGCCAGTGGAAATGAAGCTGATTAGTGATGATGAAATAGAAAAAGTTTGGATGGGTGCTCTAAAAGAAAATCCTCATTGGGAAGTTGATGCTGTAGGATTATTTAAGGTAGTAGCCCAAGCCCAACTCGCCGCCGACCAACAGGCCGCTTCTATCCAACTATCCCAGGAACGGGCAAAGGAAAAGGATGCGGTAAGGGAGGAACGGGAACGGATTATAGAATATTTACGAACAGAAGAAAAATGTCCTAACAATATACTTCCAGAGAAATGCTCACGAATAGATTGCAAAGAGTGTTGGTTGGAAGCCCTTAAAGAGAAAGGTGAATGATTTAAACCACCACCAGAGCCTCTAGGATGAGTGTTACACATAGTTGAAAGGAGTTTATGCAGAATACGTCAATACTGTCAGTTCCCATCGCTATACGTATTCCTACAGATGTTTACTTTAAACTGGAAAGCCATATTAAACGCCACGCGCCTCCAGGGGGACTATTGGACAAAGAAATACGTAGTAGGGTAAATTCTAGGGCTAGAAAAATAATTATTACTACTGTCAGACATGACGAGGGACGCAAGAGATAGTTGATTACTTTCCTTTCCAGATATTATTCGGCGGGGAATATACAAAAAGTACGTGAACAAACAGCCACAGTAAGAACGCTTCAAGGATAACGTACCACCATGATACCAGCAGGCAGACAGTCCAGACTCCGAGTAACGTACCAAGAGATAGAACCCACCAGAGTAATCCCATCCGTTCCTTTGACCGGCGCAACATGAAGGTAATCTTCTCCCTGTCATCAGGAGTTTGGGAGTCGTTATCTTTATCCGGGAAACCCAGGAACCATAGTATCCAGTAATAAGCGCTCTCTAGCCACTTGAACATTTACTTTGCCTCCGGTGTCCCGTTTTTCTTGATTGACTTAAAACCATAATATGCTACTACGGCCACTACGAGAGCTTCCATCGCCGTGGGTGTATCCCTTCCCATTATCACTAAATAGAGATAACAACCGATGATGGCTAAACCAATGAGATTCTGTGCTACTTCGTCAATCCAAGTCCATTTATTCATTATCGTTCCTTCATGAGAAACTTCATTTGAGTTTGCAGTTCTGTTTGATTTTTTATGATGGTATCCAACTTGCCATTGATGGTTTGATACTCACCTTCGATACCGCTGGTCCTGTCTTCAACGGCATTTACACGAGAATTAAGAGTACCCCAAGTAACGCCAAAAGTTAACAACAGCACAATTATTGTAATGGTTATGCTCACCCATGCGGCCTTGTCTTTCATGATTCTGCCTTTCTAACCCATAAGGTTATCATCCAGTTCGTCAACAACTTCGGTAGGCGCTTGTTCTTTGGCAGTCTCGGTTTTTGCTTCCCGGGCCCTTCGTATTTCATCAGATATCAATATATCCTGGAGAATAATGATTGCTTGCCGGGCCGGGATGTTTCCTGAAAAGACGGCTTCCTTTGTTTCTGGTTTAAAAGCAAAAGAAAAAATCAACATTTTATTTCACCGCTTTCTTTTTAATCGCTGTCTTTAAGGTGGTAAAGTGTTCGTCACTTATCGCGCCGGAAAAGTAATGCTCGGTCTTCTTGATTGTACCAGATAAACTACCACCGCAAAAGCCACAGAAGTTATCTGTATCGCCAACAGGATGACGGCACTCGGAACATACTAACTGTTCCTGAATAGAATCTTCAGTCACCGGAACACCACAGGTACGGCAGAAAGCATCCATCTTGCCAATAGGATGCTCATGATCAATAGGAACTTTAACTATGTTCTCCAGTTTAATTTTCATATTATCTCCTTATGAATTGTCCAAAGCGTAATGCCAGGCACCTGACCTGTACCACCAGAAAGATGTCTCAGCGGCCAAAAGTGAACCATCCTCATCAATACCACCAGCTGTATAGGTCGGGACAACTACGCCATAAATTCCATAGACCACACCTTGAGCCTCTATATCCGATGTAGCATAAAGGGTACCTTGCACTACTAATGATGAGCTTACTGTAGCGATATATCCGCTAAATGGAGTAATTTGCAAGTTTCCACTGGAGTTTACCCCAATGGTTGCAAGATATAAACTATTGTACCTGAATTGTAATGAGGATATGCCGTTTATGGCAATACCCGTACTGTCAAGTAAAACACTCCCGCCTCCGGCATAGAGTTTGCCATCTGTACCAATGTAGATTTGTAAACCGGTTGAACCCCATGCTTCTGCGTGTTCATAGGTATCGTAAGTCCTCAAGGATATCTGTCCGCCGTAAAGTCCTATACCGTGTTCGGCATCAATGATAACGCCGGTTTCGTTGTACCATTCGCCGTCTTTAACGGTGGAAGAGGTTAATACTATATACCCGCCGCTGATTTCAGTTGCCAGAACTTTCTTGTAGGTTGTACCATCGTCAATATCATCCATGGTATAGAGCAGGATGTTATCGGCGGTCAAATTCTCGATATAACCGTCAAGGGCATAAAGACGCTCGAAGGATTGTTCACCAGAATTACCAAGGCCGCCGGGACTTGTCTCGGTTATCGGCTCACCGGCGGGGAACCAGTTACCGAAGCCCAAAGACATTTGATATTCCGGAGTATCCCCCAGGTTGTTATAGATTCGGCGTATGTATCCGGCATTACCAGTACGGGTATCGCCCTCTCTGGTATCGATAACCCCGATGTAGTCGAACATCTCTTGCCCCACGTTCATTGGTACTTCAAGGAATCCGTAATCCGCAGCCATCTTATACTTAGCTACCATCGCTTCGGCAATATCTTTACCTTGAGCATCGGAAGCGAGATGGCACTCTTCGTATTGGCGGCAGTCATAAATCCCGTTGGAAACGGTTTCTATCGCCTCACCGTAATATTGAGGGTCATCATCTGCCAGACTTGTTACCTGTATGCGGTTGGGAAGCACCAGGCTGTTACGGTATGCCTTGGAGAAGAACTTATGGAAGCCTGTCTGGAGGCGGTAGAGATAATCGTAATTGGTTTGTGTATAACTTGGAGTGTACGTTGTTATAACCAACTGCGCGTATGTCGGGGTAGATATCACACTTATTTCCGAGGAAGGCGTGTAAGTCGTAATGACAATCTGCGCATAGGTAGGGGTTGAGATTTTAACCAAGACTGAATTGGGGGTATAGGTGGTAAAGACTATAGAGGGGTAACCAGCGGTAATAAAAGTAACTTCAACATATACTTGAGTACAATCTGGAGAATATCCAGCGTTTTTAAGAGCTACTCCAATTTGTAGACTATCTATATCTTCCCATGTCCAAGCCAAACTGTTTGAGGGATTAAGATTCCACTGCTGAGAAGTTGTAGTCCACTCTTCATGTACTATGACCTCATCACCATCAGTTACAACGCTATTACACTTTAGTGAAGGCTTAGCTCTACCATTATTATAACCATGACCGCAGCGAATATAGATTTTAATGCTGCTTATTATTCCTGATTCTGTGGAATGGTTAGGTAAAGCATATAAGTCTCTTTGGTAATAAAGAGCCCCAGTAATAACATACGTACCAGCATCATCCGCAACTACCTCATCTACTTTATCCCAATGTTCATCTTCAGATGGTGACTGAGTGCTTATACTTGTCTCATCACCTGCACCATTAGGTCTTAAAGTTAAGGTATTTAATGCAGTAGGTGTAGAAATGATATTTAAAATAGAAGATGGTGAGTAGGTAGTTATAACAAGTTGAGAGTAGGTCGGGGTGGAGAAGGTGATTATTTCTATATCATCAATCCAAGATTCTGATGTGCCAGCGTTATTTGCAAACTGAATTGTATTTGCCCAACTGGCTGTCGTAAACATAACAGCCCCTGTTTTAATTACCGAGCCATTAAGGTAAATATCATAAGTATGCGCCGTCCAGTTGACGTTCCTGATTTCCAATAGATACCAGGTATTGATAGCTACTGTAGCGCCCGTATCCCTTCCAGCGGTATCCCAATACAGTATATGTTCGTCAACGTTCAGGTAAACGTCAATCGCATAAGTACCATTACCATGAAGAAGGAATAATTGAGACGTATCGTCTTTCCTAAAATGAGCAAATATATGTTCATCTGCAACTAGAGGCGTCTTCGAAAATAATGCAAATGGAGTATTAGTCCCATCTCTATACAGCCTCATACAGCGAGTTCCTGCATAATGCTGAGCGGTATCTATTTCACCCTTGCTAGTACCACCGGCAATAACAGTCCAAGTTACAGTACCGCCGGAATCGGCTACAGAATCACCATCTGCGCCCCATTCAAAGTTTTCAAACATCAGTTATCCTTTTACGCTTTTGTTACAGTATATAATCCTTCAGCCGGTGCCGCCACGGCCAGTGTGTTTCCGGTCGTTACCGTCACATCAGCCTCGGTGGAATCCAACAGCCAGTAACACAGGATGTTACCACTAACCTCGTAGATTGCCGCCCACTTAGCCACGATAGACCCGCCTGAAGCTGTCCATACTGGGTCGGTGTCTACATCTACCTTTACAGTGGTCGTACCGGAAAGTGCCAGTGTTACTGCAATACCTCCGGTCGTGTAGCCGTTGCCATTAGCATGTTCGTTAGTCACTCCGGCATAAGTGGTACTCGCTGCACCCAGGTTTGATGTGCTTAGAAAGAGCGCACACTTGTAGGTATCGCCGGACTTCAGCGTACCATCCAGTATCTTAGTAATTCCTTCGTTTGTAAATAGAATCGGGCCGCCTGCTACCATTTTATTGCCTCCTTAACTTAATGTTGGTTCAAATATATGTATATGTCCGTCATTACCGAAACGCATCACGCAGTTGGTATGGTCTAATAACCAGCGCATCTTGGAAAGTCTGGTCTGGTTTTTATAGATTCTAAATGAGTCCTTCGGCGTTACCACGTCAATCAGGTCGTCTTCGCTGTCGTAGTCCACCGTATAAGCCTCACAGTGATTGAAACAGGTTAACGTGGCCCCGGCAATAGCACTGAAAATAGTCTTTATCGTATCGGTATTGGTAGACGCCGGTTGGTAAGCTACACTGGCATGGTCGATAGCCAGTAAGTCCGGTATGCCGATAGCCATTAAATGACATAGAAGAGGCTTCCCCAGTGTGTCTTCAAATTTCTGGTCGATAACCTTCAGGGGAGCGCATGTGGAAGTTTCTACTCCGGCACTCGTTAGGAATCCCCATCCGATTGTCAGTTTATAGCCCTTGAAATCCAGAGAGTCAAAAGCCTTATCGCTGTTATCGAGGGAGACTTCAGCCTTATGGCTCCACGGCCTCTCGATATGTTCCAAGCGTCTTATTTTGGTATAGGTGTAATCGTAGACAGTCGCACTCGGATAGAGATTGAGACTAGCCGTCATCCTCGGAGTGGAGGATGTTTTCATGGCCGCTGTTAAGGTTGAACTTAAAGTCCGCATTTTACTCCACCGTAGGATACCGGATTGTGATATCCGGTTTTACTAGAGATTTCATTTCGTTAATCACCATGCCGAGTTTGTGTTCACCCCAGGTAATGTAATGCGCTACTGTCTGCGCACCGCCCATCGGGATATCATTGACGTACTTGATTGCGATACCGACAGCCAGCCGGGAGGCAACCAGTTCAACCAGTATCCGTTCCATCATGGGAGACAGGCTGGAAGTTCCGGCACCACCCAAGATATGCGCCTGACGGCAGTAAAGACGCGCGGTATCCGTACCATCCGGGGCGAATGAAATATCCATGGTGATTTTATTCTGATGGACTTTGAAGTTGCGAAACCGCATGGGGTCTTTATCAATCTTAAATTCCACCGCCTCGAAGCTCTCTTCGGTCCTGCCATTCAAAAGGGTATTGTAGGCAGTACCACTGATATCCAAGTCCGGCGTACCGGCACTCGGAGTAGCCGTAGCCAGTGTTACATACGGTTTGTAAGACGCTATTTCGACGAGCCCATCGGCAACACCAGCACCGATTTCCGCGGTAGCCCATACAGCATAAGCCGTGTCCTTTAAAGCTGTCGCTACTCTGGCGATTATTTGGTCGAGTGTGTAAACCATGTTAACCTCCTATGGATGCTGGATACTGAAGAACGATGGGGTATTGTCCTTTTTCTCCAGGTCGTACTCGAACTTGCAGTTCGGGCATTTGGTCTTGCCGGTATCCTGAAATTCTGATGGTTTGTCATCGGCGGGTTTAATATCCTTTGTCCTGAAAGTGCCGATAACCACGCCGTCAGCCAGTACCTCGTAAGGCGCTTTGATGATACGTTGCGCCACGGTAAGTTTCTTTTCATCCGTTACTGTTATTTGCTTCATTTTATTTACTCCTTAAAATCCCTGGAACGCTTCCAGTTCGTTATAATCCAGAACATCTGTCCTTACTAAGATTTTACCATACGCGTACTCGGCATAGTCCATTTCTCGCTTGTGTTTCTTTTCCGTGACCTCTTTATCTAGTTCAGTATTGGGGAAAGGACAGGCGTGTGACCAGCCGTAACGTGTTGCATTTATTTCATGTATAAGTTCCCTTGTTTCGCAGATGGTTGCCATGCTTTCCCCTGGCATACCCACGATAAAACTACACTGGCTCTGTATTTTTGCTTCGTGAGTCATACGGATAGCCCGTTTGATTTCATCAACGGTTATTCCTTTGTGCATCCGGTCGAGCATAGCCTGGCAACCGCTTTCAATACCGTAAAAGATATTCCAGACACCGGCCTTAAAAGCGAGATCGAGAAACTCTTTTGTCAGTAGTTTCTCATTTACCCGGCAGGCTATCTTGAAAAGCATTTCCCGGTTGAGTTTCCGGGCGATGATATCATTGAAGATACGGAAGGCCCAATCGTGGTTAAGGTTAAAGGTATCATCCTGGAAGAATATCTCATTGACGCCGTACTGCTTGTGGAGTAGTTCAACTTCATCCACTACAGACTTGGGATTGCGGTAACGTACCTGTTTACCCCAAAAGACCGGCGTATTGCAGAACGTACAGTGGAACGGGCAACCCCGTGAGGCCATGATAGCCGATGAGGGAGACATACCCACAGGGGATATACCGCAGAATTGAGACAGGTCTACCAGAGAGTAATCCGGTATCGGGATATCGTTTATGTTTTTGATATCCGGTTTCTCCCCGATAAACTCAAGGAAAGCGTTTTCACCCTCTCCAATAACCACTTTATCAGCCACGCCATCCCATACTGGCGCGTGGGGACCGCCTACAATGACCTTGGCACCGTAACCCTTGGCGGCATTGGCAATCAGCCTGGCATTCTTTACCTGAAAGGTGTTACATGTAATACCAACGATATCAGGGCTGGATAGGATTAGTTCGTCATCAATGTTATCCACGAAGTCCTGATGGATTATCTGAACCTCATGTCCCCGCTGTTTTGCCAGTGTACCAAGAATCAATAAAGCTCTGGACGGTGTTTCCGGTATGGACCTCCCCATGTTACTGGATGGTTGTATCAATAAAATCTTAGACATTTATGACCTCTTTCTTGACCAAAGTTTTTCTTGCCAGTACGAATAATGAGGTTCCTAGGTAGTACATATTCTCATAACCCTTGCACATCTCCCACATTTTCTTGTATTCGTCCAGTACCATTGGGATACCGGCTTGGGAGAAGATTTTAAGACCGTGGAAGCAGGCCGGTAAGTTACCACGTTTTAAGACAATCTCAAAGCCATGCCGTTCAATCTCTGCCAATAGGCTAAAGGGTGTGTACCCGCGGACATGGAACGTGCCGTCTATCGCCAGTGAATAAGCATTGGGCGTAGTAAGCAGTAAATATCCACCGGTCTTGAGTACACGGTGAATCTCGTTAAAGACTTTTTGCTCATCCGGCACATGCTCAATCAGTTCACGGCAGATAACCACGTCAAAGGTATCCGGCATGAACGGTATGCTTTGAGCGTCAACTGATAAAACTCCCTCATCGGCAATAAGGTCGGTACGGAGAATCGTCTCTGCCTTAATTGCGTCAAGAAATGCCTTTTCTATCCAGAAAGCAGCACCAAGGTCAATGACAGTTTTATCCTCACAAAGATTGCCGAGCATCTCCAGGCAGATTTCGTTACAGTTCAGGTTATACCAGAGGTCAGATTCATAGTCCTTACGTTCTTTATCCGCCCATACTTCATTGGAGATAACGGCATAATCAAGATACATTTTTTGGTAATCGTGGTCAATATTGAAATTATCAACGATTCGCTGATATTCCTTTTGACGCTTTAGTTCTCTTTCGTCTACCATGTTAAAAGACCATCACCTGTATTTAATGTAATATAGGGAATATTCACTACCTTGTGAGATGGGTCTAACCGGAAGTAGCTATTCTGTGGTGTACTGAATAGGCATACGCCGTGTTTAGCTACCCGTTTCATTTCACTTAATACCTTTACGGGGTCAGAAACGTGCTCCAGCATTTCAGAACACCAGGCAAAACCAAATTCGCCATCTTCGAACTTCAGATCGTGGGCATCCATCTTTTGAACGCCGTCAGCTTCTTTGAGGTCGATGGCTACGTACTCGCCAAGTCCTTCGAGGAACTTCTTATAGGGTGTGGTTACACCAGCCCCAATATCGAGTACACGGCGCGGTAGACAAGTTGGCGGGATAAAGGATAACCGCCATGCCTGTACGCCTTCCATGTTCTTAGGCGCTTTGATACGTTTCTCAATATCCGCCAGTACCGGCGGCCAGAGTTCGGCGTAGACTTTCTCTTCGTCATATTCCATCGCCTTTTCGCGGGATGCCTTTTGCTTTTCAGCGATAGACCCGTCTTTTTTTGCTTGATATGCTTTCTCCAGTAGTTCCACAATCTCTTCCGGATGGCAGTTGAATTGCCATGAGGATTGTAGTGTCCATTCAGGAACGAGGTCTTTAATCAGCCAGCCAGAATCTCCAACGATTTCTGCCTGTGCCGTACAGTTCGTTGTGATGCAGGGTGTACCGGCCGCCATTGATTCAATCAACGGTATCCCGAAGCCTTCTCCTTTGGTCGGCAGCAGGAAAACATCAAGGACGGTATACATCCGGGCCATTGTTTCTTGCGGTATACCGATGGTTACTTCCGCCTGTGATGGGAATTTGGTAATGTCTTCGATATCCAGTACCTTGCGGAGTTTCATCAGGTCGATACCACGTTCATCCATCGGGTTAGTGTGCATGTAATAGATGATTTCGCCGGGGTGCATCTTTTTAAAGATTGATACCGCTTTCATACCGGCAGACCAGTTCTTGCGCTCGGTATGATTGGTGGCAACGGTGCCGATAACGAACTTATCCTGCCACTGGTATTTCTCACGTGCGAACTTCCGCGCTTCAGCATCCGGTTTAAATAATTCAGTGTTGATAGTATGGGGAATGTAATAGGATTCGATGCCGACTTTCTTTAATTGTTCCTGCCCGAACTTGGACATGGCAATCGGTTTTACCAGTCCGAGACTTTCCTTGAGAGTGTTGACAACCATATCCGGTATCGGGTCGTGGTCAATGGGAATCCAGGGAACGTGTTTGATGTTTTGGTCTAATCCCTTTAATACCCATTCGTCTACAAGGGTTAAGAATATATCGGCGTTCCAGTCAGCGTAGAACATTGTTGCATGTTTGATACCCCAATCTCCGGGATTGTTCGGATAAATTGGTATATTACCCCAATCTACTTTAGAACCGGCAAGACCGTAAAAGGCGAAAATAGCCATATCATGTCCCATCGCTTTTAAGCGTTGACAGGCTATAGCTGTCTGGCTACCATAGCCCGATGCTACGAATGGACTATTTGAACTCCAAAGTACGCGCATATTAGTTTTCCCCCTTTGCATGACATTCAGCACATTTAACACTACCCCATGAAGGGATACCGTTATAGGTTTTTATATATCCTGTACCGTTTGGAATATCTTTACCGCACTTTGAGCAAATCGTACCTAGCATAGGTTTGTTTACCTTTTCTTGCTTTCTAAATAATTTCTTGACCAAAGTTAGCATTTTATGATTTTCTCCTTTTCAATTTTTTTATCGGGGAAGCGAAGTTCATAACGCTTCGCCTCCCCTACTTTGGTCAAGTACCCGCCGGTATCCGGCAGGCACTCAACCGGGTTACTACCGTTTGTCGATAAGCCGTGCGGCAAGATTCTGGTTGAGCATCTTGACACCGCACAGAAGGTCGATGGAACACTCATTCTGTTTGTAGGTCTGGTTGTAACTCCAAACCACACGGCAAGAGAGGCCTTTGTAATTAACAACCTCCCCTTTTGAACCACCGACAGGCAAGGCCAGAGGCGCAGTCACGAAGGCCAGGGCGTTCTTGTGGAACGCTATGTTATCGCGGCCTGTTAACTGGAACGTGACTACCGAGGTATCGGCCATCGCTGTGATAACCGCCGGAGAGAAAGCTGTAACCGTGGCGATACCGGAAGTACCGGCAGTACAAGGGGCGGTCATAAAGTACCACTGGTCATACCCTGTGAACTTGAACGGCGTACCGATAGGTGCTGTGGAAACGGCAGCGGCAGTCGCTCCGGTTACCGTGCAGGAGGTTACACCAGCGGCGGCGGCACCAGTTAACGTGCCAGTACCAGCGGCGGTAGCATTGGCAAGCAGGAAGGAACGGGTCTGCGAAGGTATATTCTGGTCCATATAGGTGTTGAATCCCATAACCTCACCGATTTCTGCCTTGCGGAGAGCCTGGCCGCCATCACCCCTCTTATCGGCATTAAGGAACGAATCAAGAGAGATGTAGGCCGCTTTTGTTGCCGGATGCAGGACAAGCCGTCTGTCTCCCATCGGCACCTTTAGAATGTCCATAACGGCTGATAGATTGGCGATATCTGCGACTACCGGCGTGGAAGTAACGGGGTAATGTCCGGCGATGCCGGTGGCCATCCGGGAACAGATATCGGAGTCTACTGCCTGGGCGATAGCACGCGCGGCTGGCTGGATTGTTTCCTCGGATAAACTCACAATATCCGTGCTAAGCATCTGCGAGGATAACTCGAAAGTTACATCCCAATGCTTATCGAGGATAACAGCCACGCTGCCTTCAGTGATGCTTGAGGCGCCTACAGTTGAGGTAAAAGCCGTAGCTGTGAAGCTGGTCGGACTTTTTACGACTACCGTTGCACCCCGGCCTGACTGAAATTCACTGGAATAGCGTCTGTATACCAGGCCACCCATCACCATGTTGTTTTCGAGGGCGATAAGAAATTCCTTTGCAACATGCAAAGGGGTAATTATTGTATTAGTAACCACTTAGGCTACCTCCTTATTTATTTATAGCGTTCTTTGGCTTGCCTTTCATATTCTTCCATCGGCATTTCTGCCAACTGTTTCATGGAAGACTTGCCGGAATGTCCTCTACCTTCACCGGAATCAGGTTCGTTTTCTTCTTCAGTCTCTTTGGTTGCAGCAGTTTCGGTAGTAGGAATTTTCTCAAGTTTAACAGCCATCTTTTCCATTTTCTCCGCAGAGCCATCGGTAAGTTCGATGAGGTCTTTGTAATCAACTCCCTTATGCTTAGAGGCTATATCCTGTGCGGAACGCTCGATTTTCCAGGTGTTAAGCGCCGCCATATCATCGGCGTGTTCGGCTTTTTGCAGGGCGATTTCTGCCCGTTCTTTAGCCAGTTGCGACTGTGCATCTTTGATAGCCTTTTTAGCTTGGAAGTCGGAAAGAGCGTCAGGGTTACCCCTAACCCTCTCATACTCGGCCTCGTCTTTGGCTCGTTCAGCTTTCTTTAATGCTTCCTCGGCGGTGGTTGCCCGGGCATTTGCCTCTTCGATTGCCTTTAGAGCTTTAGTGGCAGTTGCCTTGGCTTCCGCAATCTGTTTGTCGAGTGCAGAGCGTTGAGTGCTGAACTTCTTTTCTACCTCATCCTCGGTGTAGACTTTTTGCTTTTTTGAATCCCTCTGTTGTTCCGCAGAATCCTGTCCAGTTTCCTGAATAGTATCCTTTTGGTTCTCTTTGGCATCCGTGGTCATTTTAGTTTCTCCTTTTATTTATTTAATATTTTTTAAGAGACGCCTGATGCGTTCTATCTCTTCAAATTTAGCATCCATCGGTGATAGCTTTTCAACCTCACCTTTTATCGGTTTGTATCCCTTAACATTTTCCAGCCAAGTTTCGAGTAACTCATTTTCAAGCCTGAAATTCTTACGGGCAGCATCCGTGGTCAAGAGTGCATATTTGATATACAATGCCCCCACTTCCCGGGAAGGTACTTGGTTGAAGTTAATTGCCTTGTGTCCTAACAGGCCAAGATATACTTTTTGATAGAAGTCTGGATGTTCCTGAAGATACCAGTCATCCTCATAGTAAGAAATGCTTTCGGGATATCCTTTGGGTATTCCGGCCGCTTCGATAGTGTAGTAATCAACATACCGCGCCATATATTCTTCAGGTACGTATGCTTTATACGCTGTCATCCTTAGCAAATCTGCGGGAGTCTTATTCGGATTTTCCAACAGAATATCATATTGCTCGGACGGTACTCGGTCAGGAACTTTCATACCTGTAGCAATAGCATAATCGAGGTTATCTATCAAGAATCTGTCACGCCGGTATCCAGATAACGGCAATTCATTGTACTCTACATATTTATTTACTAACTCGTCTGTAAATCCTTTTGAATACGCTTCCCTACGTCTGCGGTCAAGGCGGTATTCCTCGTGGCTGGCAAGATAATCCGCACGTTCTGTACCTGTAGTCGGCAAGGCATCATAAACCGCATCTTCTTTACGGTATTTAACATCAATGCGCCATCCGTCTATCTTGGTCTGGTCGATTTCCTGAAGGGCATTGTCTCCCCACGCATCAGACATGCGCCAAGTATTATAATCTGGATGGTCTACCCTATAGAGCATGGCTTCAGCGGATGTTGAGCCAAGACCCTCGGTATCGATTATCTTGGAGTATTCCAGATGCTCATTGATGATTGCATCGGAAGTCGGTTCGTCAATAGTGCCTTTCTCGATGGCATCAATCCGGTGCATATCCTCTACCCAATCTGGATTATCGGCTTTGAGTTTCTTTATCGCTTCCTGCCTGACTTTATCATCGGCAATATAGTCCGGGGAATCCTTATCGGAGTAGGAATCCACTTGGTCATATAAATCACGGTGCTTGATTTTCAATTCCAATGCTTCTCGCGGAGTGTCAACATCACCTAAAGGACTACCATTATCATTCAACCATTTAACGAGGTCAGGATTATCAATCCGTAACAGTTTATCCTCCCAACTATTCGCACCATATTTATCAACGATATCCTGCCGTTCAAAATAAGGCTTAACGATTTCTTTTGGCGGTAAGTACGGCTCAACAGCGCTGGCCGGAATGTCCCATTCTTTAACTAATTTCATAGCGGTATCGTATGCCTCTTTGGTTAGAATTTTCATCTGCCCAAAGATAGCCATGATACCGTTTTCTTTGGTATGAGATTGCCACCACTCATCCCTGGGATTCTCGGAAAGTTCGGGGTGTTTATCAAGAAATTCCTGTTGTTTCTTTTTATCAGTTATACCCCAATACTCGGTTAAAAGAGATAACTGGCTTTGGGAGATATTACCAAGATAGGCATTTTTAGTCCGTTCATCAGAATCAAATTCCTTTAGTTTCTCTGTATCCCCGGAGGCAACGATTTTCTCCCTATCTTGCCACATTTTGTAATAGTCAAAGACAGTTGGTCCCTTTGCCGGATCAATATTCATGGAGATTAACTTCTGATTCTGCAACAAATCCGCTTCTTCCTTCGCTTTTAGAACTTCGGCGATGGTTTTTATCCAAACAGGGAAACCTTTGCTTTCTGTCATAGTAGCAGGATCAACGCCTGTAAAATCTTTTGCCGTATCCGTCCATAAATCCTTAGTGTCGTAAACGTAACCTGTTACATCAGGATATTTTTCTATCCCAAGTTTACTAAAATTATCCTTCCAGTCACCAGAATATTGCTGGACACCAAACCCAAAGAAACTTAGTATCGTGTTGCGCGGGACATTCCCTTCACCTTCAGTAATGGCATCCATCATGTCCCCTATTGCCATCGGACCTACTCGGTCTATCCATTGTTTAATATCAGAGTAGTCTACATCCTCTCCGCTGAATGTTTTTTGATTCATGTATTCATTGATAATTGACATCAAAGGTGCCGATTTACCTTCAAGGAAATTGGTAAATAGATTGGTAAAATTGAGTGGGTATTCCTGTCCTGTTACAGAGGATTTGGCCATAGCCGTTTCACCAGTTAACGGCGCAGTCCCCAAGTCAAATATCCTTGATAGAAATGTTACGAATTGTATTACCCCGCCCCAAGGATCAATACGAGTATCACCAATTCTTATTTTCATAAAGTCGGCACTATTCCTGTCCAGTTCAACATCCCACCACCCCATTTGTCTACCAGCCATTACTAGGCCGCCAATAGTACCAGTAAATAAAATGGCGTCCTTCCATGCCTGTTTCCGAACATATGGGTTAGTAGAGAATAGATGACGGGGTGAGATTATCCTACCCCATGCGAATCGTGGAGCATAAAGAAGGTTGCCAAGTGCGGATGCTGCTGTTGAGAGTTTACCAAGTGAAGCCCTACCAGACCAATCGGCTAACATCTTGGCGTATTCTGTCATATTCTTATTGACATCGAATACCTCACCCACTTTAAGCTTTAACTCACCGGAAATGTATTTTTCCTGTATTCTTTTCTGCGCTTTATAGAAATCTTCAAAGCATCCCCATAAATGGGAGTTACAACCGCTTACGAAAGCCCTATTAGACCATTTAATCGTGGGAATCTTTGAGGTCAATCGTGGAATGAGTCTATCTTTAGTAAGATAACCGAACTCTTCAACACCTTTCCATTGTGCCGTACCTTTTGGCAAATCAAAGGGACGTAAGAAATCTGTACCCACCGCTTTTTGTATCTCATCGTAAATCGCATACAAACGAGAATGAGTTATGCCTATCCATGCGGCTTCGGCACTTTTTTGGCTGAATAAACCCTTCCATGCGGTGATATTGGATAAAGCAAATCGCTTGGGATGTCCAGGTATAAGAGGCATAATCTGCCGCCAGTAAGACATATCTACGGAAGATTTCATGGCCTTGATAAAGCCGCCGATATCCACTGGCGACCATGCCATTTCTTTTAAGACTCTTATAATAGAATTTACTGCCGGTTCCGGCCATAATGGAACCTGTTTTATAGCGTCTTTTATCGGCGCCTCAAAAGGTGTAACATCAGGGAATGGTTTAAGGATATTCTTAGCGATAGCGTCTTGAAGTAAGAACTCATCCTTGGTAATTTCGCCCTTGGCTAATGCCGTTTCCAAACCAAGTTTGTCTTTGGCATATATCTTTTCGGCCGCGGTGCGGATATCCTTAATCATCTCCGGTGTCCAACCCTTATTAGTCAAGCCTATCTGTTCGCCTTGTACATTAAAACCTAACTCATCAGGTTTACCACCAAACTTATCAAGG
>Ga0172381_10001906_pt1 | contig 23810 bp, 21 predicted proteins | sample Leawel6488metaG_FD_119754 | JGI IMG/M metagenome (GOLD analysis project Ga0172381, IMG submission 119754) | Leachate microbial communities from a municipal landfill in Southern Ontario, Canada - Leachate well 64-88 metaG | ecosystem: Engineered > Solid waste > Landfill > Unclassified | place...
TAAGCCGGAGCTGCTAGAGTCCGAACTGCCGCCCAAATAAAGATAGTCATCATCAGCCAAAATAGGAGAAAGACCTTCTCCGCCAATGCCGCCAATAGTTTTTCTAGCCAGCAGATTTAAATCCTTATCAAACTTGTACAAAAGATCGTCATAAAGGCCAAAACCCTCACTTGCAGTCCGACCGGAAACATAAACCGAGTCGCCGTCAACCAACGCACGACTGAAAGAATCACTTAAAGTTCCTCCGCCACCATACATTTTATAAGCCAATAAACTTAGCGTATTTTTATCAAATTTTATCAAGGTAGCATCATTACCGGCGGCGGGAGCAGAGGCTGAAAGACCGGGGACATAAATATAATTATCATCCATGTCAGAAAAATATCCATATTCAATACCGGCCCCACCATGGACTACCATGGTCAACAAATTCCCCGAGCAATCAGTATCCACTATTCCTCCGGGAGTGAGACACTTAGGTCCGGAGGCGAGAGTACCGGTGGTGTTACCGATACAAAAGGAGAGGGAGTAAGAAGAGCCATTGGGTGCGGGGACATAACTAATAGAGTTTTGATTGGTGGTGCAAGATCCATCCGAGGGAGTCGGGGCAGTTGGGATGACCTGCATATAAGTAGAAGTACCGGCAGTAGAGGTGGAATAGATTTGGCCGGTATTCCATTCATCGAAAGTAGGATAGCGGTTGTTATCATTAAAAAACAGCTCTAGGGCTGTTTGGACTTGTTTAATGTCAGCCGTTCTTTTGGCGTCGCGACTCTTGGCTCTGGCGTTAGACAGGGAGATGATGGAAAAAGTGGCGAGAACGCCAATAATGGCTATTACGACCAAGAGCTCAATTAGAGTAAAGGCTGATTTTTTAGATTTAAATTTAAGCATAAACAGATTGATAGGTATTTTAGTAGTACTAACAGTATAACATGCCCCCGACAAGCAAAAGAAACCATTACTGAGCCGGCGTCGAAGTGGCAGTCGTGGTAGCCGTTGATAACTGGGCCACACCCACCAAACAAACTTCTTGCCAGGGAACATAGTGAGAACTGAATCTCTTCTCTTCCTTCTTTTCCTCGGCTGATCCGGGGTTATAGACCACAGTATAGTCAAAGTAGGCGTCAGCGCCATTGTGGGCCTTCTCCGTACATTTCTTCTTGCCCGGAGCTAAATCCAGAGTTTCCACAATCTTAGTCGGAGCCGGCCTGACGATATTATAAACCACCGGTTTGGCCACAGTGACTTCACGGCCGTCTTTCACTCCCCAAAAATCAAAATAGAAATCGTCACCTTCAATGCGAGATTGAATCAAAATATAATTAGCCGTATCATTTAAAAATCGAACATCGGGATTGGGAATATAAACCGCGGCATCCATGCCGGCCGGTTCGTAGTAGGCGACGCGATAAGAATGGTTGCGGCGGGCGGTAATCGGCAAACCGGACTCCAGGGCGGCCCGAAAAACAGTCGTTCCCACTTGGCATAAACCACCGCCATATTCCGGAATAGTCTTGTTCTCCTTAATTACCAATTCCGGCAAATAACCGTTAGCGGCATCAACTTCTCCCAAGGTTTTGACCAGAGAGAACTCCTCTCCCGGCTTAATCAATAATCCGTTAACAGCGGCCGCCCCCACGGCGATATTGAGCCGGCGATTTTTGGGCGAACCGGCAAAATTAGAATGACCGGTCCCGATAATTTCTTTGATGCCCAGATTATCAACATCAGATTCGGCGATAGTACTGTCAGACACCACGTCAACCACCAAAGCGATGGAGCTGGTAGCCCGACTATCTAAATGATTTTTAATATTTTTAATTGATTCCTCAATATTCAATTTCAGACCATCGGAGCTGACCTGGAAATTGTCTACCTTGCCGTCTTTAATTTCAAATCGGGCCTTAGTCGGCTCTCTGTCTACCTTCGGCGCTATTTCCGCCACTAAAAACTTTTGAGTTAATTCATCAGAAATGACCACGTTAACAATATCATTATTTTTGACCAGGCCCAAAATGGTCGCCAATTTAGATTTATTAATTTCGGATTTGAAAATTGATTTGTTGGAAGAAGTGGCCTGATATTCCAAAGTTAGAGGAGCAAGCATCAGAATATTATCAGCCTCGGCCTGAAAATTCCCGACATCACTTTTTAAGATGGTAGGAGATTCAGTTTTGGAAACTAGGTCTATAGGCTTAATCTCACCATTTGCCAAATTATCTTTCAATTCCTTAATCGCTCGATCATAGTCAATCGTTTCGCCATTTGAAGCATCCTTGATACTAAAGATAAAAGAGCTGGAGGCCATTTCTAACTCCGCGTTCTTAACCGGAGTCTCCAAATCGCCAAACTTGTTCTTTAATTCTTCCCGGATACCATCTTCATTCAAGAGATAAACGTAGTCAATCTTTTTAGAACTGAATCTTAATCTGATCTGACTCCAGATATTAACCCAAAAATTTTCCGCCCGACCGACATTATAAGCCTTTTTGATAGTCGCTTCGGAATCAAAATCCCACATGAACGCCGACAGGTCAATATCAAAAGATGATTTAGTGGAGGCCACTCGAACAATTCTATTTTTGTAAATAAATGATAATTCTTGACTGGTCAAAATATTACTCTGGTCTTTCACCACTTTGGTCGCTTCAGCCAAAGATAAACCTCCCAGATTCAAAGAATCAACCGTTACCCCGGGATAAATTTTGTTGTCATAAACTTTAGCCGACACCAAATAAGCCCCCAAAACAATAACCATTAAGGCGGCTCCGACAGAGAGAGACAAAAATAAGATGCGTTTAGCGCGAGTGGACATCATGAGATTTAAGAAATATTTAAAATTTCATTTAAAATATCTTTAGCTAATTGCGGTTCATCTTCAGCCAGATTCTTTTGACTATGAACGGTAAAATATAGGCTGGAACCGAGAGCAATATTCTCCGGTAATTTGTTTTTCGGCCAAACTACTATTTCGCCATTGTCATCTTTCAAGATTACTTCGTAATTTTCCAGACCGGCAACCACAAAACGATATATCATATTATTCTTTAACGGTAATTTTTATACTCTTAGCCGCTCCGACTCGGTCCAAAACCACAGTCAAAACGCCATTCTCCAAGAAAGCTTGAATTTTTTTGGAATCGACTTCATAGGGCAAAACCAAAGACCGTGAAAACGAGCCCCAATAACATTCGCGATAGATATATTCAGAGTCATGAGAGTTCTTTTCTTCTTCTCTTTTTCCTTTGATGGTCAAAAGGTCATTATGCAGAGAAATATTCAAGTCTTCCGGCTTTACTCCGGCCATCGCCGCTTTGACGATAATTTGTTTGTCGGTCGAAAAAACATCAACCAAAAGCTGACCCTCGCTGGCGGAGTCCTCTAACCAACGGTCAGTCAAATCCGTCATACTCCCGGGAGTAATTTGATATTGATGCTTGTCTCGATTAGAAAAGATATTAAACATAAATGTAAATAAAGATGTGGGCCCGACTGGATTCGAACCAGTGACCTCTACAATGTCAATGTAGCGCTCTAACCAACTGAGCTACGAGCCCGCTTAATTTAAAAGACTAATAATAATTTAGCAATATTATGAGAAAAAGTAAATAAGATTGGAATCAACCAATAATCATATAAAAGCCCCAATATTAGCCAACTTTACAAAGCAAAAAAACTGTGCTAAGGTTATTTGGTAAACCCTTAATAATTAATTAAAGTTTTTAGGAAAGTTGCGGTTGTTCCAGGTGTCATAAATTCAAAACATTAACTCGTTAAATACCCAAAAATCTCATAAAATATTATCATCAGGCTCTTTTGCGCTGAGATAGTTTAAAAATCAGAGATTACCTCACTTCCTAAAATCAAATCATAAAAATATGCAGTACGCTCTGTATATTGTCATTTTAGCTGCTGGCTTCACCGCCGGTTATTTTGTTTATCGCAAACGTTCCGCCATCAAAATTGGTACTGCCGAAAATAAAGCAGAAAAAATTCTAGGGGATGCTCGAGCCAAATACAAAAAAACAGAATTAGATGCTCAAGAAAAGGCTCTCAAAATCATTGATGAAGCTAAAAGAGAAGAAAACGAACGACGCAAAGAAATTAATTCCCTGCAACAACGTTTGGAGCAACGGGAAACCGCTTTCTCCCAGAAACTATTAGACCTGCAAGAGAAACAACAAAAATTATACGACAAAGTTAACGAGGTGCAGGAGATTAAGGAGAAGATTAAAGAAATTAAAGAAGAACAATTGGCCAAATTAGAAAAGATTTCCGGTTTCAATAAAGAAGAAGCCAAAGATGTCTTGCTAAAAAACATTGAAAATCAATACAAAGATGATATCATCGCCCGCATCAACAAATTACAGATGGAAAATGATGACAGCTTTGATGAGAAGGCCAAAAACCTGATTGCCGGAGCCATGCAACGCTTGGTTTCCACCTATACCCCGGAACTTTCTACAACCACCGTTGATTTACCAAGCGATGAAATGAAGGGCCGTATCATTGGCCGTGAAGGACGAAACATCAAATCCATTGAGCAAATGACCGGCGTGGAAATTATCGTGGACGATACCCCGAACGCCATTACCATTTCCGGCTTCTCCTTGATTCGTCGCCATATCGCCAAAAAGGCCTTAGATTACTTAATCAAAGATGGCCGCATTCATCCGACTAAGATTGAGGACGCCGTAGAGAATGCCAAAAAAGATATCGCCATTGATATCAAAAAGGCCGGAGAAGAAGCCATGTATGATGTCGGCGTGGCCGGTTTTGATCCGAAATTAGTTCAGATTTTAGGTCGCCTCAAATACCGCACCAGCTTCGGTCAAAATGCTTTGAGACATTCCATTGAAGTGGCCCACCTGTCAGCCATGCTAGCCGAAGAATTGGGCGCCGATGTGACCATCGCCAAAAAAGGCGGTTTGCTCCATGATATCGGCAAAGCCGTTGATCATGAAATTCAAGGTAACCATAATGAGATTGGTCGAGACATCGCCAAAAAATTTAACCTACCTCCGGAAATTATCGCTCCGATTGAAACCCACCACGATGATCATCCTTCCACTCTGATTGCCGTCATCGTCAAAGTGGCTGATGCCATTTCTTCCGCTCGTCCCGGAGCCAGAAGCGATACTCGTGAAAACTATTTGCAACGCTTGGAAGAATTGGAAAAGATCGCTCTCTCGTTTGAAGGCGTGGAGAAAACCTATGCCATTCAAGCCGGTCGCGAAGTTCGGATTTTTGTTCAATCCGATATCATTGACGATTTGAAGTCCCACAATTTAGCCCGAGAGATTGCCGACAAGATTGAAAAAGAATTAAAATACCCGGGCGAGATTAAGGTCAATGTCATCCGCGAAACTCGCGTGATTGAGTTTGCCAGATAATTATCAAATATATGAATAAAGCAAAACTAATTGAAATCTTGGCCGAAAAGACCAACCAAAAATTAATCAAAGAATCTGACAAAATCGGCAAGAGACAATCCGAGGCAATGCTCGAAGCTCTGGCTGAAATTATCATTGACGAACTTAAACATAACCGCGAAGTGACTATCACCGGTTTCGGCACTTTCTCTTCCATGACTCGTTATGCTCGGGGCGGAGTCAATCCTCGGAAACCGAATGAACGAATTACTATTCCGGCCGTCAAAGTGGCTAAATTCAGAACTGGTAAAAATCTAAAAGAAGCTTTGAAAAGTTAATATACAATAAGCCTATTTATAAATAGGCTTTAAGCATCCGTAGCGCAACTGGATAGAGCGTCTGGCTTCGGACCAGAAGGTTGCGGGTTCGAATCCTGCCGGGTGCACAAAATTGGGGTTTACAGACTTGATATTTTTTATTATTATAGATAAAATAATGGCTGGGTAGCTCAGTTGGTTAGAGCGTAGCACTCATAACGCTAAGGTCGAGAGTTCGAGCCTCTCTCCAGCCACAGAAGCCCCATATAACGCGCTGTTAGCTCAGCTGGTAGAGCAGATCCCTCTTAAGGATAAGGTCGAAGGTTCGAATCCTTCACGGCGCACAAATTAAAGCAAAAGACAGGTTTAGAGCCTGTCTTTTGTTGTATTGACTAAAGGACAATATTATTATAATATTTAGAGTCAACGTCGGTCCTTGAAAAACAAGGTTAATTGAGTTAGTTTTTAAATCCGTCTGAATCTCAGGTGCGTCTAAAAATTAACTCAATTTTTTAAACCTTTAAATACTTATATCATGAAAAAAATAGTTTTTCTTCTTCTGGCCGGTCTATCTTTCGCCTTCCAGATAAACGCCCAAGACGCCCCCAACCAATTAAAATTAGCGCCGATGCTATTTGAAGTGGTAATAGACTACGGCGCCGACACCAATGCTGTTTTAAGCTTGGTTACTCCCAAAATTTATGGCGACTATAACGCCGGGAATATTCAGGATGTATTCAAAAAATATACTGATTGTATTGCTCTGCCAACCAAGGGAGTTGATACGATAAAAATCAATCTGGGATATTTTTCCAGACAAGGAAGCATCCAGGGAGATGTCAGCGGTCGAGAGGCTGATAGTATCTTAAAAGCAAACGGCTATCGTAGCATTACCACCAGAGAATTTATTTATCTGGTGGCTCAATACAACAAGTCATTACCCAAAAGAACCAATTTAGTTGTCCTAGGATCAAAAATCGGGAATAATATATTTTCCATATTTCATTATTCGGTGCTTGCTCCGGAACGCGCCAGATATGTTTCGTTTGGGTATTCCTACAACGAAAAAGAAATTTGGAATATTGACAGCCCCGAATCAGCCAATGACTATAATTGGTTTCCAATTGTAAAAATCAAATGATATTTTACTCGTAATTATTCGGGCGCACAAAAATAAAAAGGGGTTAGCAAAAACCTCTTTTTTTATTACCCTTGACTAAAACACATCATTATCATAATATCTAAGGTCAATATAGATCTTTAAAAAACAAGGTTGCTTGGGTTAATTATTCAGCTTATTTCTCAGATAGGCTTAATAATTAACCCAAACCAAACCTTTAATTATGAAAAATGTCTTATTAGCCTTAATCCTGGCCACATTATTTAGCGCTTGTCGTTCCGACGAAGTGATTATTGACCCCCAATTGTTAAAAACATTTGACTCTCTCTGCAAACTACCTGCGACACCCCAAAACAATGATTATGATCCCGGACTAAGAATCCAAATTATTGATGATAAAATATCTTTACATCTCTTCAAAGATCGGGAATATGAATGTCTGTATTTGGACTCTGAAGGCAAATTTATTGAACTTTTTTTAGACAACGAAGAAACCAGAAGCGATCGAAGTATTAATGACCTCAATGACATTATTGCTCAAAGAATCATTAATGATTTTATCAATCGAATCAACCAAACGATAGCGGTTGATAATAAGATTAAAAGGGTAAACAAGCTGTTGGCGCAAGATTTTATCGATCCCGAACGAATTAATTCTCTAAAAAAATGTCGGGACAGTCTTTGCTCTTTGAGCTCTGGTATTGTAGAATACTTTGGCGCGGTAATGATAATTAATGATGTAACCAATACCGTTAATATCAAAATTGGTGATTACTACGTTGACATGGGCTGGGACTTTACTCGAATCGACCATTTTCGAAAAATGAGAAATCACGAAAATGAATATTTACTCGGCGTTGATTATTATGCCCGAAAGAGCGACTACGGCAGCGTCTGGAAAATGACGGAGAGTGATTTAAAATTTTTTGAAAGCGAAGCGGTTTTAATAAAAAATCTGATTAAAACGGCCTGGAAAACAAATTGAGATTTACCCCAACAAAAAAAGCCATCTAAAATGATGGCTTTTTTCTTTGAAATAATCTAGTCACTTAAATCCACTATTTTTCTTCGCTGGTCTCTACTTTGTCGGTTGAGCCGGCCGTCTCTTCAATCTTGTCTTGGGCCAATACTTTCTTACGGATATCAACGATTAATTTCTGGTTCTCCTTCAAAAATTGTTTGGCATTTTCTCGACCAGTTCCCAATTTAATATCATTATAAGTGTAAGTGGCGCCAGATTTCTTGATAATGCCTTTCTCCGAGGCCAAGTCTAAAACGTCACCGGCCACAGAGATACCTTCATTATACATAATATCAAACTCACAGGTCTTAAACGGAGCCGCCACCTTGTTTTTCACAATCTTGGCGCGCACCCGATTGCCTAAAATTTTGTCGCCTTGCTTAATCTGGGCGGTCCGTCGCACCTCAACTCGAACAGAACAATAGAACTTCAGAGCGTTGCCGCCGGTGGTTGTTTCCGGACTGCCGAAGAAAACGCCAATCTTGTTCCTGATCTGATTAATGAAAATCACGATGGTTTTAGTCTTGGAAACAATGCCGGTCAATTTTCTGAGAGCCTGGCTCATCAGACGAGCTTGAAGCCCCATGTGCTGGTCTCCCATATCACCCTCAATCTCTTTCTGGGGCACTAAGGCGGCCACACTATCAATGACAATGACGTCCACCGCATTAGAGCGCACCAAAGTCTCCACAATCTCTAGGGCTTGTTCGCCGGTATCCGGTTGAGAAATTAGCATCTCCTTGATATTGACTCCAATCTTCTGCGCATAGTCAGGATCTAGCGCATGTTCGGCGTCAACGAAGGCCGCAATACCTCCCAATTTCTGCACTTCAGCCACAATATGCTGAGCTAGAGTGGTCTTACCCGATGACTCTGGGCCAAAGATTTCAATAATCCGACCCCGAGGCACACCGCCAATACCGAAAGCCAAATCCAACGACAAACAGCCGGTAGAAACAGCGTCAATATTAGTCTTTCTCACATCTCCAAACTTCATAATCGAACCTTCGCCAAACTTTTCCTTGATTTGAGTCATCGCTGAAACAGCGGCCTCCATTCTTTTGCCGCTATCCTTGGACTCCGCCTCGGTAGTTTTGGCCTTTTTTTCTTTACTCATACTGCTTATTAGCAACTTGACCGAAACAGGCAGGTCACCGTCGCCCTAAATTAAATAAACGATAATTTTATTATACTCTTCTCTCAATAAACTCAGGTTAAAACCGGAATAAATTAATTATTAACCGCACAACTGCCATCTTCTAAAATACTCCCTGGAACGCCGTTGCAACAAGACGGACTGGCTTGATTAGCTATACAACTGGGACCACTGGACGGCTTGAAACAATTTTGAAAAATATCCTTAACTCCAGATCCGACTTGCGACACATAGTCAATATTTTCACCAAACATCGAATGATTAATTCTGGCCCGAGTCATATCCGGCTGGCCATCTAAAGGCGAGGCGTCCAGATTCTCACTGGAGGTCCAATAACCCGTCGGGACATTGGCGGTACTCTTCAAATTTAATAATTTATGCTCAATCGTTGTGGTGCCGACAGTTAGTTTTATGGATCCGCTCTTGAGCGAACTGCTCATAATCAACTTGTCAAAATCAATGATGATCGGATCTGATAAATTAGCGCTGGCTCCAGCCGAACTGGGAATAATATTGGTAATTTTTGGCGGCGTAGCGTCAATTTGACTGTTAACAAAGAAGGACCAGCGGTAGCTATCTTTATAGGTGTTATTCTGCACGTTCTCGTCGTAGAAAGAAATCGGTCCGTCGGCGTTATCATCACGATTACCGTCCAGAGCATTGAAAGCGGAGTCCATGACGCCGATCATTGGCGTGATTTTGGCCAAAGGATAATTATGGTCGCTACTATCACGACAAGACTTAAACAAGCCGGAACTGTCAGCGCAAGTGTTATAAGGAGCCTTGGCCGCACAATCGTCATTCATCGTGCAATCCACTAAACTGGCAGTCCTAATCTTAATCTGTAAATTACTGTCAGCCGGCAGACAATAAATCTTTTCACCGCAACCATTCATGCCACACTCATTATTAGTTCTAAATTCAACTGTCTTGTAACCATTGGAAATTTCGAATTTACCGTCAACATAATCTCCCACACAAGCGCCGGATTCGCATTTATATGACTGACAATCACTATTTTCATTACAAGCTGTGGCGTTTAAAGCAGTCGAAGCGTTATTAACCACTTGAATAGTTTGACTGACATCGCCAGCATTGCCGGAAACAGTCACCGGATTAACCGCTTCATTAAAATTAATTTGAATCGTGGAATTCATCGGTTTATCTTTTTGATCACTAACCACTGCAGTCTGGACGCTGTCACTTCCGCCCTGCATGGCATCAACATCAACAACGACAGTATTGCCGGAATCTAAATTAATACTATTACCGGCAAACCCGGCGACCTTAGCTTCAATGGTAATAATAAAACTATTGGCACTGGCCAAGATATCGGCTCGAGAGCTCAGAGCCGACGCGATGCTTATAGCTTGTTGAGACGGACTGCTGTTGATAGTAATATTATAACCACCGCTTTGACCGCTCACAAAAGTATAAGTATCGGCTCCGACGGTAATGGTGTCCGCTTTGTGCGCCGCCGAGACAGTGAAGGTCCACATATAGCCAACCGGATGAGAGCCGTCGCCTCCGACTGCCAGAGTCAGATAACCGGGGAAAGTAACATTATTATTTTCAAAAGCGGCCGTGCCCAAAGAAGTGCTACCGCTATAAAGCTGGGCCTTGTCTCCCAACATGACAGTAACGGAAAAATCCGTATCGGCCGTTTCGTTATAATTAGTCTCTAAAGTAATAGTCGCTGGTTGATTATTGGCCGCGGCAGAATCTACGGTCCCAACTGCCGCCGGAACAAAAGCTTGAGGGGTACCAATAACCTTGAAACTGCCGGAAGCGGCCGCCAAAAGAGAATTACTGACCACGCTATCTCGAGCGTCATCGGGTTCCGGAAAAATACCATTTAACACCACCTGGGGCGGGGTTAAATCCAGCTTATTACTGACTTCAAACTGCCAGCGATAATAATCGGTGGCGCAAGTATCAAACATACCGCAAGTGGCGGCGTCATTGGCGCAACCAGAAGTGGCTTGGATATCATTGGACAGATAGGTTGTATACCAAGTGTTATCAGACGGAGACCCGAGCGGTAAAAGCGGCGTCACCACTAAAATCTTATTGTCTCCAACCGGGTGAGTAACAATTGCGTCGGTGGAACTGGACTGACTGGAGCCTTCATAAATTTTAAAATTAGTTTTATTGAGACGATTACAGGCGCTGGTATTGTCACAAGCGCAGGCGGTATCGGTCGCGTCAACGCAAATCGTATCTAATTTAACATCCTCCTTGAAAGTAACGATAATGGCCGTATTGCGCGGGACCTCTTTTTGTTCCGGCTCGGGATAAACATTTTGTACCGTGCAAGAACCCAGAGCCCCGCTACCCAAACCAACGCCGCTCCTGGTGTTATTAACATTGTTGCCACCTTGGTTGGCGGTGTCACTAATTAATCGACTTAAAATAAAAGCGGTAATTCCCCAGGAAGATAAAATAATGACTAAACCGATAACGGCATTTTTCAAAATCTTTTTGGCGGCGGCGATATTTTCTTCATTCCCGCCGGAAGTCATCCATTTAAAGCCGGCGAAGATGGTTAAGCCGACGGCAATGATGCCCAAAAACATCATGAAGATATTAATGATTCGGGAAGCGATTTGAATCGGGCTATTGCTGGATAATTCGATGGTATTGGTAATAACATTGGAACCGACATCTAAAGCCGAAGCCGTGTGAACTGAAGCCAGCGCCAAAGCCAAACAGGAAAAAAAGGCTAAAATATATTTTATTTTTTTAGTCATTTTATTTTTCACTTAATTTATTGAAATAACACCAAAATTATACCATAAAAAAAGAAATAAAAAAAGCGCCCCGGAGGGGCGCTAAATATCTAAAACTAGGGCTGATATTGGGCTTTACCAATCTCATAAATTTCCTTGAATTTATCCGTAATTTGCCGTACTTCTGCGGCGTTTTCCAAATAATCCCAGAGGTTTCCCTGACTGCTATCCAAATAAAAGCGAATCTGAGCGTATTTTTCCGACACCATGCCGAAAATACCTCCGACATAAGGAATCTGGCTCGGATCGTTTCGATTGGGGTTTCCATCATTGAACCAATAGAAACAAAAACCGATTAAGGCCAAAAAGATTGCAATATTAATAATGAAACGCATATGTCTAGACTAATAAAGCTAATTCATCTAACTGGCTCTCGGCCACTTCCTTGCTGATTAAGCCCTTGGTGTAAAGATCTTTGATGTCTCGAGTTAAACTAATCATGCCATCGTTTTGACTGGTTTCAATCACATTCTTGATTTGAATAATTTTTTGTTCGCGAATCAAATTGGCAATGGCCGAATTTCTAATCATGATTTCCCGCGCTACAATTCGACCGCCACCAACCTTCGGCAATAATCTCTGGGAAATAACGGCGGCTAAAATCATTGAGAGTTGAGAGCGAACTTGATTCTGCTGAAAGGGCGGAAAAATATCAATAATTCTATCAACCGTCTGCGAAGCGTTGAAAGTATGCAGGGTAGCGAGCACTAAGTGACCGGTTTCGGCTAAAGTAATGGCGGAAGAAATAGTTTCCAAATCGCGCATTTCGCCGACCATAATCACGTTCGGGTCTTGGCGCAAAACATGACGCAAGCCACTGGCGAAAGACGGGAAGTCAAAACCTAATTGGCGTTGAGTAATAATGCTCTTGTTGGATTTAAAAATAAATTCAATCGGATCTTCAAAGGTAACTATATTATAATTATATTTTTCATTTAAATAATTAATCATGGCCGCCAGCGAAGTGGATTTACCGCAACCGGTCGGGCCGGTTAATAATATCAGGCCCTGCTTCATGTCCAAGAGATTATAAATTATCGGGGGCATGTTAACATCATCCAAAGTCGGACTCTGATTATTAATCACCCGAGCGACCATCTTTAAATTGTCTTTTTCATAGGATAAATTGATCCGAAAACGATAGTCATCAACCGAATAACCAAAGTCTAAATCTCGCTCCTTGAATAAACGTTCACGCTGTTCACCGCGCAACATATCATTGGCAATAGCTTCCATGTCTATGGCGGTCATCGGTGAGAAAACCCCATCTTCACTTTTACGCCGAGCTCCTTTTAAAATTTCGCCTTCTTCCGACAGAACATAAATATCATTATTATACTCCGGCACGGCCTGGCCGTTATCAACCGACAATTTATTTTTCTTAAGAGCCTCGTCAATCGGGACCAATTGTCCGTCAATGCGCAAAATCGGTTTTAGATCTTTAACCAAATGCAAATCAGAAGCTTTTTGTTCGGCTGCAATTTTTAAAAGTTTTTTGATATCCATAAATTTTTACCAGCCCTTTTTCTTCAAACCCGCTTCAGCGGCTTTGACCTGGGCTTCTTGTTTAGATAAACCATCACCTTCGGAAATTAATTCCTCTCCCAAATAAAGGCCAACGGTAAATAATTTTTCGTGATCGGGACCTTCTTCTTTGATTGTTTTATAAATTGGAGTGACCCCTTCCTTCTCTTGCGCCAATTCCTGGAATTTAGACTTGGGGTCCAAGTAAGTTTGATTTTTTAAAATTTCATCCAATTGAGAAATGATATTTCTGACGATAAACCCTTTGGCCGCCTCAATTCCCTGGTCCAAATAAATAGCACCGATAATGGCCTCAATGGAATTGGCTAAAATATACTGGCGAGCCTTGGTGTTCTTGTCTTTGGCTTCACCTTTGGATAATAACAGATAATTTTCCACTCCCAGATTATCAGCCACTTGATAAAGCATTTTGGCGTTAACCAAACTGGCGCGCCAATTGGTCAAATCACCTTCCGGGGTGTTGGGAAAGTTAACAAACAGATATTCGGTGACAATAATTTCCAAAACGGCATCTCCCAAAAATTCCAAGCGCTCGTTTTGGCCGAACTTGAATTCCGGATGTTCATTGAGATAAGAGCGGTGGGTCAAGGCTTGTTTCAATAAATCTTTATTTTGGAAGCTAATTTCAATTGCCTCTTCCAACTTAACTAAACTGGACATACTAACGAATCATTAAAGTGTTAAATTGTTAAACTGTGGCTAAAACAATTTAGCAATTTAGCAGTTTAATAAATTAATTATTAAACTCAACTAATATATTTATTCGACTTCTTTAGTCTCTTCTGGCTCGGACTTGGCCCGAGATTCTTTAGCTTCTTGCAATTTCTGAGTAATAGCCTCTCGCTGCGTCCGTTCCGCCTCCGGCATATCTTTATAAATAGCTCCTAAAACACCATTGATAAACTTACCGGAAGATTCTCCGCCAAAAGCTTTAGCGATTTCAATCGCTTCATTGATGGCGACGCGAGGTGGGATATTGGCGGAATATAATAATTCATAAATACCAATCCGAAGCACATTGCGATCAACCAGGGTAATTTGTTCCAGGGGCCATTCCGTGGCGTAGCGACGGATATAATTATCAATCTCTTCACCCCGTTCTATAATATTTTTGATAGTCTCCCGCACAAACCCGCCGTCGTCAAATTGGGGGGCGAAATTGGCGAAATTTTCATCAATCAGAGCATCAACATCATCATTCTTTTTGCCATTAAAATCCCAAGCAAACAAAGTTTGCATGGCTATAGTTCGGGCTAAATGACGATTGGACATATTATTTTTTCTTAGCTTTGGCGGTTTTAGTAACCTTGCTGGCCACTTTCAAAACCGGCTTGCCTTTATAACTACCACAAAAACCGCAAGCAGAATGAGGCTGAACGGCGACGCCGCACTTGGAACATTTGTTTAAAGTCTTCTTGGTCAAAGCTAAATGAGCTCTATTTTTACCGACCGCACTTTTAGTTTTTCTTTTCTTTGGATTTGCCATAAAATTAAGATTTTATTTATATTTTTTATCAAATTAAACTAGTTTAAGCATACCACATTGAGCGAAATAGTCAATTTTAGGCCACTTTTGGGCCGACAATCGCTTCAAAAGTTTCCTTTTCAATCGTTTCCTTCTCCAGCAATTCGGCCACAATCTTTTCTAAATACTCTTTTTTATCATGGATAATTCGAACCGCCACTTTTCCGGCTTCGGTAATGAAATTATTAATTTCCTCATCAATCTTCTCGGCCACCTTTTCACTGTAATCTCTTTGCTCGTGAATTTCGCGACCCAAGAAAATCATTTCTTCTTTTTCGCCAAAAGTGCGCGGACCAAGAATATCGCTCATGCCGAAATCAGTGATCAGACTGCGAGCCAAAGAAGTGGCCCGGCGTAAATCGGAAGTGGCCCCGGTAGTCACTTCTCCGAAGATTTCCTTCTCGGCAAAATGACCGGCCAATAAGACCGCCAACTCTTCAATATATTCCGTCTTGGAATGCAGATGGCGATCAACGCTCGGGAGTTTCAAAGTATAGCCTCCGGCCGAGCCGCGAGAAATGATAGAAACTTTGTGAACCGCATCGGTATTGGGCAAAAAATGAGCCACAATAGCATGCCCGGCTTCGTGATAAGCGGTAATCTTTTTCTCTTTCTCGGTAATAATGCGACTCTTTCTTTCCGGACCCATCATCACTTTTTCAATTGATTCGTACATCTCTTCCATTCCGATTAATTTCTTGTCCTTCCGCGCTGTCAAAATAGCCGCTTCATTCAAAACGTTTTCCAAATCGGCTCCGGAAAATCCTGGAGTTCTTTCGGCAATCTTATGCAAATCAGCTCCCTCCGCCAGTGGTTTCTTCCGAGCATGAACTTGTAAAATTTCATCACGGTCCTTGATGTCGGGAATATCAATTACTACCTGCCGGTCAAAGCGTCCCGGGCGCAACAAGGCCGGGTCGAGGACATCAGGGCGATTGGTGGCCGCGATGACAATAATATTGGCATTGGGCTCAAAGCCATCCATCTCCACTAAAATTTGGTTTAAAGTCTGCTCCCTTTCATCATGCGAACCGCCCATACCGGAACCGCGCTTGCGCCCGACGGCGTCAATTTCATCAATAAAAACAATACAGGGGGAACTTTTCTTGGCCTTTTGAAATAGAGAGCGAACGCGAGAAGCGCCCACGCCCACAAACATTTCCACGAATTCCGAACCGGAAATATGGAAGAAAGGAACATTGGCTTCACCGGCTACGCCCCGAGCCATCAAAGTCTTGCCGGTGCCCGGACTGCCTAATAGCAAAACACCTTTTGGGATTCTGGCTCCCAGGTCATGAAACTTTTTGGGGAAGCGCAAAAATTCGACAATCTCTTTCAATTCCTCCTTGGCTTCTTTGGCGCCGGCAATATCGTTAAAGGTGACTTTATTTTTTTGATCGAGTTGAAATTCTTTAGCGCCACTTTGGCCAAAACTCATCGCCCGCGAATTAGCACTCGCCACACCGCGCATCGTAAAATACAAGAAAGCTCCGATTAAAAGAATCGGGAGCATAATTGGCAAAACGGTCATCAACCAGAAATTCATGCTGTCGGTCTCTTTGATGCTGATATTAACGGCCGCTAACTTTTGACTGTCAACATTAAAATTTTTGAGCAGGGCCGACAATGATTCCCCGGTTTCTTTCTGGGCCACTTTTTTACCGCCGTCTTTCATCGTAATCTGGACTTCATCGCCGTTAACCACGACCGAAGATACTTGACCGTTATTAATCTCATTGACCAAAAATTCCAGGCCGACTTTGTCATTTTTCGGGGCTTTACCGCTAAAAGCGCTAAAAATACTGGCAATAATCAAAAAAGCCAGAAAATAAATAAAAAAATTTTTGAATAAATTTTTCATAAATAGTAGTAATTAAAGCAATCTAATATAGCCTTAGTATATAACAGCCAAGCGATTTTAGCAAATAAAAGGGGCAAAATTGCCCCTTTTATTACTATCTTACAGTTCTGATTATTTCTTCGCTTTTTTGGCTGGTTTAGCTTTAGCCTCAGTCTCAACTTCTTCTACTGCTTCTTCCTTCTTTGCCTTTTTGGCTGGTTTTGATTCCTCTTCGGCTTCTTCCTTTTTAGCCGACTTTTCTTTTTTACCTTCTTTAACTAGCTTCAAAGCCAAACGATGATCGGAAGGAGAAATGGATAAGATTTCAAAGTCACGCTCTTCATTAATCTTAAAGAGATCATTAATCTTATCAGTCTTACTCAAACTTAGTTGAGTAATATGAGCCAAACCATGGATATCTTCATCCAACTTAACAAATAGACCGAAAGGATTAACCTTCAAAATGCTACCTTTGACCGCTTGACCAACCACGTATTTGTTAACCGCTTCTAGCCATGGGTCTTTCATAATCTTTTTGGCGCTCAAGAAAATCTTATTGCCATCAATATTTACAATTTCCGCCTTAATCTTGTCACCTACTTTGTATAAAGTGCTCGGGGAGTCAATTCTCTGCCAAGCCAATTCGGAAATATGAATCAAGCCTTCAATGTTGTCATCAAAACTGACAAACACACCAAAGTTGGTAACGGCGGTAATTTTACCTTCCACCACCATACCCACTTTGTATTTATCTAAAATCGGTTTCTGTTTTTTATTCCAAACATCTTTCTCGCTGAAAATAATCTTGCCTTCATCTTCGTTCAAAGTGATGACATTAACTTCAAATTCTTGGCCGACAAAAGATTTCAATTTCTCTAAAATTTTGCTCTTGTCGCCCCCACTGATCCGAGGATAATTTTCCGGAGCTAATTGCGAAACCGGCAAAAAACCGCTAATCTGGCGATAATTACAAAGTAATCCGCCTTTATTGGCATCGGCCACTTTTACAAAAACCGTAGTCTTGCTCTTGAAAGCTTCGCGTAAATTATCCCAGGCTTTACCCTGGCCCACTTGGCGGAAAGACAATTCCAATTCACCATTTTCATTTTCGGCATCAACCACCATCGCCTCCACTTCGCGACCCGGTTCCAAATCAGTGTACTCGTCGGCCTCCAAATATAATTCCGGACCGCGGACAATACCGGACATGACACCGTCAATGTCCAGACGAACCTCGGCCTTGGAAGCGGCAATAACCACGCCCTTAACGATGTCGCCAACTTGAGGGATTTTTAAGTCTTCTTTTTCTAAGAGGGCGCTGAAAGCGTCGTTCTTAGCAGTATCTTTAACCATATTGAAAAGCGAATATATTATTATTATCAAAATCAGATTTAGATAATAAAAAAAGCGCTTTTAACCTCCCCGAGGGGAAGCCTTTTGGCCACCTTACAACCAAAAGCTTTCATTAGAGGTGTTTATTTAGTTCTAAAAGCATCTTATATTATTCCGAAAAATAAATCAAGACCAATAAAAAAGGCCCGTTTTTTGAGTACGCGCCTTTCATTTTAATCAATAATGCTAAAATTTTCTATTTAACCTGATAAGCATCAACGGCCTTTTTAGTCTTTTGCAACAAGACAACGCCGTCGTCGATTAGGCCTTTAGCTGTAGGTTCGGTCCAACCGGTAATTCCATCTTCAGTAATTTTTCCTCCGTCCATATAGGTCGACCAACGTACCAGAGAAAATAAGTAGTCATACTGCTTGGAATATCTGGTAAAAGGATAGTCGGCAAAATCATCACATTTTTCTTCCAACTTTATTCCGACCAAAGCTAATCGTGCTTTTAATTCTTTGGCGACTCCAATTAAATTAGAATTTTTGGATGCGCCCTCAAACATTTGGCCCTGCAAAGAATAAGCTTTGTTTCTGGGAGAAATTATAGCGGAACATTTTAATATTTCGCCACGCTGCACAGGAGTTGCAGATTGAAGTTTTAAGAATCTGTTTAAATAGTGACCAGTCACTGATCGCAGTTCTTTGAATAAACTGTCACGTCCCGCTAAAGACATTTTCTTTTCAATCGCCGCATCATTAATATAGCCAAGCATCTCATTTAGACGTTCTTCGGTTATCCAGGCGATTACCGCTTTTCTGTTTTTCAAAGCAGTTGTTTTCACCCATTGATGATAATCACTTTTACTTTTTTTATACAATGATGAATAAAGAGAGTCTGGATGGTTATTCGGCATTGGGCACACCACCCAATTTAGGTCGCTCCCGGTAATGCCATACAAGCGTAGATGATGGTTCCAGCCATAGCTCCCGACAACGTCATTGGCGTAATCTTTCATTTGTTCGGTGGTGGCATAATCAATAGTTTTGTAGGCCGAAAAAATAACAGCGAATAATGCTAAAAATAAAATTGCTAATCTTTTCATGATAAATCTATTTTAAAGGTTTAGAAATTAGGTTAAATATAAATTTGCTGGAAGCCAGTAAACTTAATAATTAACCCAATTAACCTTCTTTTTCAAGGATCTATATTGACCCTCAATATTATAATATTCTTTAATTCCTGTCAATATAAATAAACAAAACCAACAAAAAACGCCCCAAAGCGGGGCGTTTTTCTATATGGAGAGTATTAAGCGGCTTTATTATATTTGGCTCCTAATTCCTGAGTGGTCTTACTGGAGAAAATCGGTTCAACTTTCATTTTTTGGCTCATACCGCCGGCGGCGAAAGAGGAAGCTTTATTGCCGGAATTCTTAGTAGCCTCTTTTTGCATTTTAGAGAAAGCTTCTTGCTGATCTTTAGTTAAAACGCTTTCGGCCAAGTCGTTTTGGAAGCTTTCATAAACCTTGCCGCTGTTAAACATGCTGGAGTCATAACCGGATTTGCTATAGAGCTTGGACAAGCCATCGTAAGCCATATAACCATCAGCTTTCTTATTAACATTTTCTTTCATGATGTCCGCATAGCCTTTCAGAGCGTTGTCGCCCTTATTGTTGGCGGCTCCTTCCAAAACGGAATTGATTTTCTTCAAAACTAAGTTCAATCCGGCGATATCTTCTGGTTTTACTCCTTTGCCGGCATTAACCAAGAAGGCCTTAGTCTTTTCTAAAGTCTTGATCTGCAAAGCATTATACATCTCGGCGTTAGACATTTTAGCAAAGGCTTCTTTGTCGGAAGTCAAAGATTCAACATCATAACCGACATTTTCATATAAACGTTTTTCGGCCTCAGTCTGAGGCATGGATTCAACTTTGCCTTTCATTAGTTCGGCCTTGCCCATTTCTCTAATTTGCTTCAAAGTTTCAGATGCTAAAGCTTCAGCCTTCTCATAATCTTCGGTCAATTTTTGAGTGACTTCGTTGCTTTGTTCAGAGGTTTTAAATTCCGGAACTTCTACTTCCTCGACCGGATTTTTTTCAGCTTCATTTGTGTTTTTAAAAGTTTCATTGTTGCTCATATTTTTAAAATTGGATATTAATAAAGGTTAAACTTGAGGAACTTTTATTAATATGGCTTTAATAATTAACAATTGTATTATACCACATAAACCAAAATTAGTCAAGAAATGACTTTTGGCTTGATTTAGGCTCAATTCCAGCATAACATTTTTCCAAATAAAACAAAAGCCTATCTTTATAATTGATAGGCTTTCCTAGTTATAACCAATAAATGGCAAACTAGGCTGTGATTTTTTGGCTGTTGTTTTGTTTGCTCCGCCGGCTGAAAGGGCTTCAAATTCTTTGACCTCTTTTTCGTACTGTTGTTTGACCCGTTTGATTAGCTTGGCTATGAGATATTCCTGATCGGAAAAGTAATCCAGAAAAAGCGATTTAACAATTTTACCATCCGGCAAAACTGTTTCACTTTGGGGAATATCTAATTCAGGCAAAAGCTTACGAGCGTCAGTAATACTTTGAGGCGAATTTATCAAATCAATCTTTTTGGCGGGAGACGAAAAAACTTTTTCAAAAATGAACTTTAACTTTGACTTTTTTTTCATGGGAAACCTCCCCTCTTTTCTTTTCTTTTATTTAATTCCGCTTAATAATAAGCTGATTATGTATTACCATACTAATTAAAACTTGTCAATAAGCCTTTTCCACAGGCAAAAATAAAAGAGCTAATTATAGCCCTTTTATTATCTATTTAGATCTTAAATATCCTAAACTTTAATCACCACGGGGAGCACCATCGGACGTCTCTTGGTTTGAGAAAACAAGAATTGACCGACATCCACTCTAATTTTGTTCTTGATAAAATCTTCATCAATCGGTAAATTGCCGGCCTGATCTTTGACAATCTTCTTGGCAATCATCCGAGTCTTTTCAATCAAGTCTTTATTCTCTTTCATATAAACAAAACCGCGAGAAATTAAATCCGGGTTGCCGATAATATCATTAGTCTTGACGTCAATGGTGGCAATGACCACAATCATACCGTCCTCGGCCATCATCTGGCGATCTTTCAAAACGACGTTGGAGACATCACCTACGCCCAAACCGTCAACCATAACATAATCGGTGTTTATCTTTTCCTTAGTCAAAGCGCCAACCACCTGGTTATTAACCTTCTTGAACTCCACTACCTGACCGTTGTCAGCAATAAAAATCTTGTTGCGATCAATCCCCACTTGCTCAGCCAAATCGGCGTGAGCCCGCAGCATATAGTGATTAGCTTCAATTGGCATAAAGAATTCCGGTTTGAGCAAGCGCATCATTAACTTCAAATCTTCTTGCTTGGCATGACCGCCGGCGTGAACATCCATCATTCGGTAGTTGATAACCTTAGCCCCTTGGCGGACGATTTTGTCCATCAATGTTTGAATGGATCTTTCATTGCCTGGAATAACCGAGGAAGAAAAGATAACGGTATCGCCAGCTTTGAAATGAATCAAGCGATGTTCGCCGTTAACCACCTTATTCAAGAAAGCGCCGCCTTTTTCACCTTGGGCGCCGGTACCGATAATCACCAATTGACCATCTGGAATCTTGTTGACATCTCTTTCATCAATTAAAAGGCGAGGATTAAATTTTAAATAGCCAATCTGATGCGCCACTTCCACATTGTCATTCATACTGCGACCTTGAAGCAAAACACGACGACCGTATTTGGCGGCGTGATCAAAAATTTTCTGAACGCGCGACAATTGTGAAGCGAAAGTACCGATAATAATCCGTCCGGGAATCTTTTCAAATAATTTTCCCATTTCATCACCGATGGCCGATTCGGAAATTTGGTAACCGGCATGAGTGGCGTCGGTAGAGTCCGACATCAAAAACAAGACGCCGCCGGCTCCGATTTGAGCGATACGATTTAAGTCGGCCGGTTTGTCGTTAACAGGGGTAAAGTCAATTTTGAAATCGCCGGTGTGGACCACCCGGCCCAAAGGAGTATCAATAATGACAGCAAAACAATCCGGAATGGAATGATTAACTCGCAAGAATTCCAGGTTAAAATTCTGACCTAATTTGATTTGAGTCGTCTCGTCAATTTCTTTGATATTTAAATTAGGGCAACTATAGAATTCCACATTTCTTTTGCGCACCAGACCGGCGGTCATCTTACCCATAAACATCGGGGGGTTGCCGATTCGGCCCATAATGTGGGGGATGCCTCCGATATGATCATAATGACCATGGGTAATGACGACACCCTTAATCCAATCTTTTTTGTCTTCCAAATAAGAGATGTTGGGAATAATATAATCAATGCCTAACATATCTTCTTCCGGAAACTGAAGACCCATATCAACAATAATAATTTCTTTATTGTACTCAATGAGCATCATATTGCGACCAACTTCTTCTAACCCGCCCAAAGCCATAATCCGAAGCGATCCTAAAGCGCCGGAAGCGGCAAAGACCGGTCTAAAAGACGGCCGAGGGCCTCTGAGAGTGGCTCTAGTTGTATTTTGAAATTGAGGTCGAGAGGCTGGCTTAACAGACGGAGTATTTAAACTTGGTCGAGAAGTCACTCGTCCGCGCGGAGCGGAAAGAGATGAATTATAACTCGGCCGGCGGGTAGCCGGACGGCTGTCCTTGCTTGAACTTGAAAACGATCGGCCAGTGGCCGGAGTCGTTGATTTATACTTACTAATCATGCGATTGTAGAGAAATTGTCGGAAATGATATAAAATAAAATATTTAATTTATTTTACACAACTCGCGAACAATTTATATAATTAAAGAGAAATAATGGTTAAATTAGAAGCTACCATTTCAGCTTTTTCTTAGTCTTCTCATACCAATCGGCGACGCCGGAAAAGCGGTCGGCCGGACTGGCAATAATTTGTTTATTGAAGCCCTTGATTTGTTTGTTTTGAGGATAGTTATAATAAGCCGAATACAAAAAGATGGCCGGCAATTCTTTGGTAACTATTTCTTGAAACTTTTTGTACTTGGCGATTCTTGACTCTTGATCAACGGTCACCCGAGCGCTCTCCAAAAGAGTATCCACTTCGGTATTACGATAATCCGCCAAATTAGATCCGCCTTCTCCGGCCTGGGACGAATGCCAAAAAGAATAAGCATCCGGATCGGAGCCTAAGACTTGGCTGAAAAGCAAAATCTCAAAATTACGCGATTTGACAACATCGCTTTCAGCTTGGTTGGCCAAAACCGGTTTAATATCAATTTTGACGCCCAGAGCTTCCCATAGTTTTTTAATCTCACCGGCTACTTTTAGATTGTCAGCGGTATCCACGATGGTTAAGGATATAAATAAATACTGCCGAGCGACACCCTTGGTTTTGGAAGTTTTTACCCGCCAATTACCGGCGATTTCCAGTCCGGTGGAACTGGCATAGGCCGCAATATCGCGGTGCAAAGCCAAATTACCGTCCTTCTCCGCTTCTTCCGCTGTGATACTGACGGCTCGTTTAGCTTCTTCGGCATTAAGGGTCACTTTTTGCCAGCCGGAATCATCTAATAATTTCTCTGCCGCGCCTAAATCATAATTGTATTTTTTTAAATCTTGATTATAGGCGAAACTATCAGGTAGAATCGGGCCGTCAATAACTTGCGCATCACCGCCTAAAGCCTCCTTAACAATTTTTGACTTGTCTAAAGCTAAAGCTAAAGCGGTTTTGATGTTTAAATCACTTAAA
>Ga0172381_10001907_pt1 | contig 23805 bp, 19 predicted proteins | sample Leawel6488metaG_FD_119754 | JGI IMG/M metagenome (GOLD analysis project Ga0172381, IMG submission 119754) | Leachate microbial communities from a municipal landfill in Southern Ontario, Canada - Leachate well 64-88 metaG | ecosystem: Engineered > Solid waste > Landfill > Unclassified | place...
ACCTCATCGTCATCAAGCGTGACGGCACCCGCGAGCCCTACAGCCGCACCAAATTGGAACGGGGCATCTGGCTTTCGTGTACCAAGCGGCCGATCTCACAGGAGAAAATTGACCGTCTGCTCACCAAACTGGAAGAGAAATGGGGCGGCAACCGCCGCGAGGTCTCGAGTTCCACCATCGGTACCGACGTCATGCGCGAATTGAAGAAACTCGATACCGTCGCCTACATCCGCTTCGCCTCCGTACACCGTGAATTCAAGGACGTGCAGGAATTCAAGAAGGAATTAGGGCAATTATTGAAGTAAGAAAAGTAAGGAAAGGCAGGAAGGTAAGGAAAGTAACCTCTGCTATGATTCCCTTATGTTGAGAAAGATGGATGTTGGCTTCAGAAGGCTCATTGTATGGCAAGAGGCGAAAAAACTGGCCCTGAAGATTTACCGGATCACCAAGAAATTCCCTGAAGAGGAACAGTTTCATCTTGTGACACAGCTACGAAGAGCTGCGACATCGGTCATGGCAAATATCGCCGAGGGATCAGCAATGCAAACCCGGGCACACCGTGACGCTTATTATGGAAGAGCGCGAGGTTCTGTGGCGGAAGTGGATGCATTTGTTGAATTAAGCTTCGACTTGGGTCTCATTGTCGAAACAGATGCGAACGATATTGCTGACCACTGTGCACGTTTAAGTTATCTTCTTACCCAATTACTGAAAAGCAAGTAATATTCTCTCCTCACCTTCTCTACTTTCCTTACCTTTCTTACCTTCCTTACGTTCCTTACCTCATGTTACGAACCCACACCTGCGGCGAACTGACCGCCAAGAATGCCGGCAAGCCGACGACGCTCTGTGGCTGGGTCCACCGGCGCCGTGACCATGGCGGGCTCATCTTCGTGGACCTGCGCGACCGCTACGGCTTCACACAGGTCGTGTTCGATCCGGAAAACAAGTCCACGTTCGCAGCCGCGGAGAAGATCCGTCCTGAGTGGGTGCTCAAGATCACGGGGACGATCCGCAAGCGCCTCGAGGGCGCCGAGCGCAAAGAGAACCCCACCGGCGGTATCGAAGTGCTGGTGGAAAAGCTGGAGGTCATGAACGAATCCAAGACGCCTCCTTTCGAAATCGATCAGGAGAAAGATGTGGGGGAGGAGGTGCGGCTGCAGTACCGCTATCTCGATCTGCGCCGCGAGCGTATGAGCCGCAATATGGTTCTGCGCCACAAGCTGCTTCAGGCCACACGCCGCTTTTTCTACGACCGCGATTTCATCGAGATCGAAACGCCCATTCTCATCAAAGGCACACCCGAAGGCGCCCGCGAATACATCGTGCCGAGCCGCGTGCACCACGGCCTGTTCTATGTGCTTCCCCAATCCCCGCAGCAACTCAAACAACTCTCGATGGTGGCGGGTTTGGACCGCTACATGCAGATCGCCCGCTGTTTCCGTGACGAGGACCTGCGCGGCGATCGCCAGCCGGAATTCACCCAGATGGATTTGGAGATGAGCTTTGTCACTGCAGAAGACGTCATGCAGCTCAACGAAGAGGCTCTCATCGCGATCACGAAAGAGCTCAAGCCGGATGTGAAACTTCAGGCGGTTCCCTTTCCGCGCTTAAGCTGGCAGGAAGCCATGGAAAAATACGGCTCCGACAAACCGGACCTGCGCTACGGTCTCGCCCTCACGAACGTCACCGAACTCTGTGAGAAATGTGGTTTCTCTGTCTTTGCCGACACAGTCGCCCGCAAGGGCATCGTGCAGGCACTGCGCGTGCCGGGTGGCGCTTCGTTCTCGCGCAAAGAGATCGATGACCTCACGGAGGTTGCGAAGATCTACGGGGCCAAGGGGCTCGCATGGATCAAATTGGTGAAAGGCAAGTTCGAAGGTGTGCCGGTCGCCAAGCTCGGCGATGATCTGACACAGAAAATGGGCCAGCGACTCCAGATGCAGGAGGGCGATATCGCCTTCTTCACGGCCGACACGCTTGAAGTGGCCTGCCTGAGTCTGGGGGCAGTACGCTGCGAGATTGCGCGCCGCTTAAAGCTGATTCCTGAAAATGTTTTCGCTTTCTGCTGGGTGACGGATTTCCCCATGTTTGAGATTGAGAAAGAAACGAAGCAGATCGCCGCGATGCACCACCCTTTCACGCGTCCCAAAGATGCAGACCGCGCCAAACTCAAATCGGATCCCCTGCACGTGAAGGCCGAAGCCTACGACATCGTACTCAACGGCTACGAAATCGGCGGCGGGAGCATCCGTATCCACGAGCGCGATTTGCAGAAAGAAATTTTCGATATCCTCAATGTCTCGGATGAGGATGCCGAGCGCCGGTTCGGTCACATGCTCAAGGCCTTCCAGTACGGCGCCCCGCCGCACGGCGGCATCGCGTGGGGGCTGGATCGTCTCGCCATGCTCTTTGCAGGTGAGCCCAACATCCGCGAGGTGATTGCTTTCCCCAAGGATCAAAAGGGAAAGGATCTTCTTCTGGCTGCCCCGTCTATGGTGCCCGACGCCCAGCTCAAGGAACTTGGCATCCGCGTAGTGGAATCGTAGAATTTCTCCATTCTCCCTTTCTCTATGGCAGAACAGTTTACTTGGAGCCTGCAGTACAGCGTACATTTGGAAGAAATCGACGAGCAGCACAAGCGTTTTTTTCAGTTGATCAATTCTGTCTATGACCTGCTCCTCAAAAAGGATATCGCACCCGAGGCTTTGCTCATCGTGATCACGCATCTGGGGGATTACGCGTTCTACCACTTCGCTACAGAAGAAGGCTATTTCAAAATCTTCCTGTACAAAGACACAGATGCCCACACGCAGGAACATGACGTTTTTCGGGCGAAAATAAGGGAATTTCTTGAGCGGGCCCGAAGGTTGAACGGAACGGATCCCCATCCTCTCGTCATGGAGATCGCCGGCTTTACGAAGGAATGGATGGAACATCATATTCTGATCGAAGATAAAAAATATATGCCTCTGTTTAAGGCCAAAGGAGTGCACTGAGCAGTGCTGCACAAACGAGCACAAAGAGCTGTTTTGTGCTATACTATCCGGATATGGCCGAGCCGGTTGATCCCAAAAAGGCTGACCTCCAAAAGCAACTGGAACGTGCCCAGGAGCTCAAGCGCGAGCAGTTGGAAAAGGAAAAGGAGCGACGCGCGGGCCGCCGGCAGGAAACACAGGAGCGTGGGACGCGTCAACGTGCCGCTACCGAGGCGGAATTGCTTGCAGAGGAGCGCAAGAAACGGGAGCTGAAGGAGTGGAAGGCGGCCGAGGTGGAACGCAAGAAAGCCGTGATCGAAATGAAAAAGAAAAAGGAGGAAGAGAAAAAATTCTGGGAGGATCAGGCTGCCATCCGCGAGAAGAGGATGGAAAAACGCCGGGCCTATATGAAACAAATGCGTGAGCAGAATGCCCATCAGATCCTGAAGGAGCGCCGCAAGGCCTCGGCGAAAAAACTGATGGATGACACGCGTGAAAAAGCGGAGTGGGATGCCATGCGCGGCCGGCAACAGGCCCAGCAGTGGGCAAAGCAGGAGAAGAGCAAAACGGAGACACAGGGACGCAAGAAGCGTGCGGAAGCCGATCAGGAGGAACAACACCTGAAAGAAGCCGCCGACGAGGAGGCACGGCAGAAGAAGGCCAGACTGGAAACGCAGGAGCGTGAAGCATTGTCACGTTTGGATGGCGGCATGCGTCGGCTGCGTCTGGAGGCCGGGAGCCTGCCCGCGGGCCTACGCGAGGCGGAGTTACGCAAAATTGATTTGGACGAGCGGCGCGAACGAGACAAAATCATGCAGGATAAGCGCACCAGACAGACCGCGATCGATACCGACACCAACAAACATAAGCTGGAAATCGAGGCTCTCGCCCGCCGCAAGCGTGATGACGCGATGATCCGTGAGCGCGGCAACCTGCAAAAAATCGAGCAGGAAGAGAGGCAGCGCAGCAGTCAGGCGGGTAAAGATGCCGTCCTGAAAGAAGAAGAGGCCGCCCGCCGCGCCGACCGCATCGCGCGGGGCGAGGAGGAAATCCCCATCTGACCCCCCCAGAGCAGCAGGCGTTCCTGCCTGCGGCTTAGGGCGTTCCTGCCTGCAGTCGCGGCTAAAATCCGATAGAATGAGTGGGCCACGATCATTGAGACAAGCCATGGTGGCGGAACTGGAAGACGCACTAGCTTTAGGAGCTAGCGTCCGCAAGGACTTGTGGGTTCGACTCCCACCCATGGCACCATTCGACTCGACACCTTTGGGGCTCGGGCCATTCTTACTGTTGCCAGAGCAAAATGACAACAAGTGGAGTGAGATGGAATCGAACTGCTCTCCATTGTTTTTGCTTGGAGAATCAAAGAATTGACAAAATTATGAAAAATTATAGGATGCTTTTCCAACGACTGGTCATTGGCACCATCGTTCTTGCCCCCACCCACCCTCATTTCCGTGGCGTAGTCCCCGGAAAATCTCTATCTCAGTTTGTAGGGGAGTACAAACAGGGAATGAGGATACTGTGGGGGAGAGCAACCTAACTGGAAAGGAAACCGCAATGGACCGAGACGCATCGCCCGATCATACGGGCACAAATGGTATGTACAGTCTTCAAGCCGAGTACGAGGAAAACAACATCGTCCTCACGATCCACAGCCCGGCAAGTGCGGGGCGGATCAGGACCAACGTTGACGACCGACTGAAAGCCACAGTCACCTCGTCGGAATCGGAAACCAAGATCACGCTGCACGGCCTCTTGGTGCTCCGCAAGACGGAACGCCATGACGGCAAACGGATGGTGGTGGATCTGGTGCGCAAAAGCACGGGCTTGGTGGTGCTGGACATTCGCATACCCCAAAGGAGCGGCATCAGGATCACGAATAAGATCAGCCTGAGTGCGTTCCTGAACTTCACGGATGCGATGGCATTCGCCGAAACCCTCATGACCGAGGGAATCGTGACCAGGCTGGCAGGCGAAATGGGCGTGACGTCGTGTGAGAAAGCGAATGAGCATGCACGCCATCACGGCTACGTCCTGCCCCAGCCCGGCTTTGTCTTTGTGAGCCGGGAACGGCTCCATGCCATAGAGGCAATGGAAGCTCAAAGGGCCGAGGAGGCCCGAAAAGCTGCCGAGGCCAACGCACCCAAGGTCAAGAAGACCGGCAAGGTCGGCAATCCCGAAAAAAAGAAGGCCATTGGCTCGAGAAAACCCAAGGCCAAGAAGGCCGCCAAGAAGTAGGCTGACCCAGCCCCATGTCCAGGAATTACTCAGACGTAGGAAGCCTCTCGGCTTCCAATCCTAGGTTGTGCTCCCCCACAACCTTTTTAACATATACAGAGCATGCGCATCCTCACGCCCCCACCCCCACATCCAACTTCGGCCGGAACACCTTGCCATGCGGCTTTTCGTCGGTCATGAAGCTCGCGAACTGCCAAGTCGATTCATCCACCGGCCGGCCCGTGGGGGTCCAATCAATGGGAATGGAAGGGAGTTTGCCCAGATAGGGAGCGGCTGCTTCCAGAATTTCACGATGCGGCAGTTGATCGGGGATGTTCACGCCTTCATTGGGATGGCGAATCATCCAGCGCACCGCCGCCATCACCGATGCCGCCACCTGCAGCGTGGTCGCATTCTGGCCGGGCACGAGCTTGCGCGCCTCTTCGATACTGAGCACCGAGCCCATCCACCACGCCTTGAAATCGTGCCCCATCAGCAGCACGCCCAGCTCATCGATTCCACTCTGAATATCGTCACAGAGAATTTTCCAGTTTTCCTGCGGAACGAAGTTTCTGGCTCGCAGGTCTTCAAAGCTGCGCAGAGACTCCGCACAGGGACAGTACGCATAGTGCACGGTCGGCCGGTGCGCGGGCGTTCCGTCGTCATTCCAGAGGGTCAGGGCATCTGAGAGCGTAAAAGCTTCGCCGTGACGGATGATCATGCCGACGATTTCCTGGCTCGGCACGCGCGATTTGACGCGCGTATCGATCCCGAAGCGCTTGAGGCAGATCTGATTTTTGGGTCCGGATAAATGGGCGAAACCGTCTTTTGGCATCGTTCTCTCATGCGTGCCCCAGCCCATCTCGGCCGGCGCGGTTCCCTCCTCGCGGAATCCCTCCACGCTCCATGTGTTGAGGAACGTATGCGGATCATGTGGTGTGTGGGCGATTTGCGTGTCGATCTCGCTGATGTGAATCGTCTGCACATTGAGGAGTGCGGCCAGCTCGGCAAAGTTTTCGAACCGCATGGCATGGTCAATCGCCTCCCGACGCGGATCGTGCGGCTTCTCGGCAATGAGTTTTTCACCGATGTCGAGCAGCGCCTTCTTGGTGAAGTGCGAAACAAGCCCGGGATTCGCCCCGTGCTCCACAACGGCGGTGGGACCGGGTTTGTCCTTCCAAGTACGCATCAGCTCACGAATCGCCATGTGACGGACGTAGAGCGTCTGATCGCAGGGTCCGGAGCTCTCTCTCCCCTCGTACGGATCCCACAATTCAACGGACGTATTGATGTAGAGCACGCCATTCTTGTGGCACCAGTCGAGGAGCTCGATACACGAGATATTCCAGGCAAGATCGATAAATAAATCCCCGCGCGAAAGCAGTGCGCCAAGCTGATCTTTGAGATGTTCCCGCGTCAGGCGTTCATGACGGAACGTGAGCCCCTGCTGCAGGTATGTCATAAGCTGTTTCTTTTTATCCACCATATCCATCACGGTGATCTGCCTCGGAGAAATATCCAGATTTTGCAAAAGCAGCGGGAGCGTGCACTGGGCGACCCCGCCGAACCCGAGTATCAGAATGCGGCCGGTGAACGGGACTTTGGGTGGCATCATAAAACCCAGTGTACAGACATTTCAAAGCAAAGCACCTGCCATCCATGGATGAACGACCTGTGAGATTTTTTCTGACTGTTTCTCTCTACCGATTATGATTTGGGAGACGCGGGGGCGGCAGGCGATGCTCCGGCCGGCGCAGACGCAACAGCGGGAGCGGCTGCAGGGTGCGGTGGCTCGTCTGTTTTTACTTCCGCCCTGAAGCCCTCAAGCAACTGGCGGAACAGTGTCTGCAAATTCTCCGGCTGTTTCAGGACCCCCTGATCATCAATGGCAAAGTGGTCTATGCCCGTGATACCGCTACGGATTCTGACGTTCCCCGAAAGAACATTGAGCACTGCCGGATCAACAGCATCGCCCGTTATATTCCTGATGCAAAGTTCATACCGGTCATTAAGCGTAAAACTCACTTTTTCCAAATTCTCACGGATTTGATCGCCATTGGGAATTTTGGCTTTCGCGTTTGGCTGTTTAAGATAACTGACGAGGGCATCTTTGCCGGCAGTGAGGGTGCTTTTTTGGGTTTCTGTCTCTTTCTTCATCTCTTGGAGCATCGCGATTTCCTGAGAAAGCTGTGCTTCTTCCTGTGTGAGCTGTGGCAATTCTCCTTTTCGGGCCTCATAAGCAACCTTGCTTTCGTCATCGGTTTTACCCTTCAGGTTGTTGGTTGTTTTTATTTGATTTTGGATACCGGTTCTTTTTGTCTCTCTCTCTGAGAGAAGCACGGCACCTGTTTTTGATTTCATCTGTTCCTTCAACTTCTGTCGCATTGCTTCTTTTTCAGGCGAAAGTGCTTCAGACCCTTTTTTGTTTTTATCTTCTGCGGGAGCTTCTGGGCTTTTCTTCTCTTTCGGCTTAAACATGTCTTTCATCTTCTGGATATAGAGCAGGACAAGGGTAATCAATCCCATAATCTGATTGAAACCGCGTTCCATGGGCGAACCTTTGAAGGCCTTTAACTTGGATGGATCTTTCAAGATCTCCTCGCCACCACTCGTATCGATTCCACGCATTTGAAGCTGCGCAAGCATGAGATTTTTTTCCATTTCCGAAGCCTTTGAGACATCAAACTTTTTCTTCTTTAGAAAATTTCGGGCGTTTTCCTCGATTTCCTCTAGCTCATCTTCAGAAAGTTCTTTACTGGATGCTTCCAGATCTTGGCTTAGCTGGGCCATAAATTGCCGTCCCTCCGGAGTCAGGGCATTGAGAAATTTCTGACGGGACTGAGGGTTGTTCAAAACGGCCTGTTTCTCTGCCAGAGGCAGATCGATAAACGTCTTATAGACTGTCTCTGCCACCTTGAGTTGCGGGCTGCCTTTTTGCATAGCTTTCAAAACTCTCTCGGCACTGGCCGCCTCTTTTGGTTTGGGAAAAGCCTCTGCAATGAATTGCTTCTCGGTTGCCGAAAGAACACGACCCTTTTCACCTTTCTCTTCCGGCGCCTCCGGCGCGATCACGAGCTCACTACCTGCCAACTGAAAAGCCACCGGCGCTTTTGCCGCTTTGAATAAATCATTGATCTTTTCCACTTTCGCCTGATCATCGTCTTCTGCCGCGAGTGACTTGTAGTACGCATTGGCTGCGTTCTTCAGGGCGGTGTGATAGGCCTCCTGAAACTTCTTCGCATCTTTATCCGCCTCCTCAACCTTAAATTCGGCGATTGCACCGGCGGCATCAGGATCTGCTTTCAGTGTTTCTTGCAACGCGTTGATCACTTCGGCTGCTTTTTGCTTTTGGGTATCGGTTACTTCCGGCATTGCGCCCGGCTTGTCGACGAATACCCGTCTGTTTTCCCTGAAAAAATTAAATGGAGAATGAAACAGCATACATCATGAATGGGAACCGAATGAAGATTCAAAAGGCTGCATCATCTTTCGGTCTCTCTGGGAGGCCCTCTCTTCAACATAGTGAATGGCTCCGATTTTGAATGAGCGCACCTTGGCATCCTGCTCCTGCAAATACTGCGCATAGCACCGGTCGTACTCCTCCATCGCTTTCGCGTATCTCTGCCCGCGCGCTTTTTTTTGTTCAGGCGTCTCATCCTTGTACTTTTCCTTCATCAGGGGGATTTGATCCGTCATGAGTTCCGGCTCAATGGTGCCCATGATCCCGTTATAAACTTCTGCACCGGACTTGGGAGCGGGGATGACAGGGATGCCTGCGGGATTCTGGACGGGAGACATTGCGAACAGATGGGAAATGAATGGTCAGGCGGTGGCGTAGCCTTCTGCGAAGATCTTGATGGCATCGCGCGCCCTCTCGAACGAAACGACGACGGGCATATGCTCCTTCTCAACACCAAGGGCACGGTGCAGCTCGCCCACAGGATGCTTCAGCCGGATGCCGCCGAACGTGATCTCGTATGCGCCAAGTGTCTTTTCGCGCTTTTCGAGCTCCTTTTTTAATTTGGATAGCGACTTTCCGATTTCCTCTCCGTCTTTCAGAAATGTATCAAGCTTGCCGAGGGACCACTCGTCCTCTTCACGGATCATGCGCTGAAGATCATCCATGGGAATATTCCATTTGCGGGAGACTTCCTGCAGTTGCGGGCCATGCTCGTTCATCCATTTTTGCACCTGTTCGCCCGTCAGTACTTCTGCCGGAGCCACCGGCCCATTCAAAGAGCCTCCGAGTTTCTGAAAAGCGGCAATGATTTGTGTAATGCACTCGGCAACCCCCTTCAGAAATCCTTCAAATTGCTGACGCTGTTCCACGGTCTGCTGAATTCCGCGGTCCACATCGGGATTTTGCGGAAGATTCAATTGTTCCGCCTTCTTCGAATCGAAGAGTTCCATGGATCCGCGCATGTGATTCATCATCGTCTGCTGCTGCTGTGCCGCAACCATCGGAATCATCTGTCTGTACTGTTGTACCTGCCAATCCGGCAGACCTCTCCGTCCTTTCCGCTGCTCACTTTCATGCCTGTTCAGGCGGGACTGCATATAACCGAGACTGTTGGTGCCCATGGACCATCCGTTGAGCGTGATCTTCTGCCCCAATGCAACTCCGGCGTTCTGATCCCACCCATGCTGAAAGAAATCCGTCCTGTCACCCAGATACTGAAGCTGTTTCCCTTGGAATGCATGGGCCTCATGCAGCGCATTGCGGTAATCCTGGTTCATCTGCCTTCCGACAGTCGACCGGATTTCATCCAGATTGCCCGCAGTTTCCGGCAACGACCGGTATTGCAGTCCTGAATCCAAAGAAGATGACGGATCGGCCTCATTGGAGGATTGCTGCGTAAAACCCATGTGAAGCAACCGCGCCTCGCGCATCAGGGGCATGTACTGGTGATGGAGTGTGTGATGCATGGTCATAGAGAGAAAATTATCGGCCATCCGAGAATGGAAGAGTCATGGTATTGACCTCCCCCTGCTCGATGCGCTGGCTCATCTGCCGCTTGTAGGCATAAAAAAGCTCGCGCCAGCGACTCATGTACTTTTCATAGCGTCGCATAAATTCCCGATACGCCGTTGCGATGCGCCCTTTCTGCTCTGTGCTCTGCGTGGCCGTTCTCTGCATGGTCAGTACTTCCGGATCAATCTGTCTCATCAGCATGACATAGAGTTCCTGAGGAGCGAGCGGAAGCGGTAACACCGGCAGATCGTTGAATTGCAGCGGCAATGCGGGGTCTGTACTCATGATGATGTTGGATGTGTATGTGAAAACTTACTGTCATTGTACCATTAATCCATTTTTGCGTCAAAACACCATAAAAGCAGCAGGAACTCGTAGATTTGCCAAATCTACGAAACTACGCACTCCGTTTTTCCCCGATGAGAGACTGCACTTCCTTCGTGAGTTCCGCGAGCCACTTGGATTCATCGGCGCCCGCCTTCTTCAGAAGCTCGCTAAATGGTAAGTTCAAATTCGAGCCCGAGATCTTCCACTGCGGATTCTCTTTGAGCAGCTGCATGATCTCTTTGGCGGTCACGCGGCCGGCCAGCGTGAGCGTAACGAAATCCTCCCGCGCCTCGTGCTGCATCTTGATGCGGATCACTCCCGCCTGCCGGCAGACCAGTTTGAGCTTGAGCACCGCAAAGAGGTTCTTGACGGGTTGCGGCGGCTCGCCGAATTCGTCGTGCAGATCTTCCTCGAACTCCCTGAGAATCGCTTCGTCTTCGCTGCCGGCCAGCTTCTGGTACACCGAGATGCGTTCCTGTTCGTCGGTGATGAAGAAGGAAGGCAGCATTGCCGAAACGGGCAGCAGAATCTCGGCCGAAATTTCCTCCTCCACTTCACCTTTTTCGCCCGCCTTCAGTTCTTCCACGGCCCCCTTGAGCATGCGCAGATAGTGGCTGACACCGACGGTATTCATGGTGCCCGACTGACTGGCACCCAATATTTCGCCGGCACCGCGGATCTCGAGATCGCGCATGGCCACCTGAAATCCGCTGCCGAGTTCGCAGGCTTCCACAATCGCCCTCAGACGCTTCTTCGCATCATCTTGGAGTCTCTGCCCGTGATAGAGAAAATAAGCGTAGGCCTGCACCTTGCTGCGACCCACACGACCACGCAGTTGGTAGAGCTGGGCCAGACCGAAATGTTCCGCCTCATCGATGATGAGCGTGTTCGCGCGCGGAAGGTCGATGCCGTTCTCGATGATGGTGGAACTGACGAGCACATCCGCCCTGCCCTCTTTGAATTCGAGCACGCGTGATTCTAGATCCTCGGCTTTCAGTTGTCCGTGGGCAACGATGAATTTGGCTTCGGGAATCAACTGGCGGAGTTTGTCGGCAAAAGAATCAATGGTCTCCACGCGATTGTGCAGAACGAAGATCTGCCCCTTCCGTTTGAGCTCGAACATGATCGCATGCCGGATGAGCGAGTCGGAGTGGCGCCGCACCTCGGTGATGATCGGCAGCCTGCCGGGCGGAGGAGTCGTGATGGTGGTGATGTCGCGTAATTTGTGGAGCCCCAGATTGAGCGTGCGCGGAATGGGTGTTGCTGTGAGCGTGAGAATGTCGACCGAAGCCCGCAGCTCTTTGAATTTCTCCTTCTGTTTCACACCGAACCGCTGTTCCTCATCCACGATCACGAGTCCCAAGTTGTGGAATTTCACGTCCTCCTGCAATAACCGGTGCGTGCCGATGACGATATCCACTTCGCCCTTCTTCAGCCGCTCCAATGTCTCTTTCTGCTCCTTTGCCGTGCGGAAACGGCTGAGCATTTCGATGCGCACATCGAACGGAACCATGCGCCCGCGGAAGCTGTGGTAGTGCTGGTCGGCCAGAATGGTGATAGGCGCCACCACGGCCACCTGCTTGCCGCTCTGCACCGCTTTGAAGGCCGCGCGCATGGCCACCTCGGTCTTGCCGAATCCCACGTCTCCGCAGATCAGACGGTCCATGGGATGCCCGCTCTCCATGTCTTTCTTCAGATCTTCGATCGCCTTGCGCTGCCCGGGTGTTTCTTCGTACGGGAAGGATTCTTCAAACTTGCGCTGCACGTCGGTGTCCTCGCCAAATCCGAAACCCTTCGCCTTCGCGCGCTTGGCGTAGAGGAGCAAGAGTTCCTTGGCGATCAACTCGGTCTCCTCTTTGGTTTTCTTCATCACGCGTTTCCACTCGTTCGTTCCCAGCCGCGTGAGGATGGGTTCCTGCCCCTCTTCGTAGACGAACTTGCTGAGCTTGTCCGCCTGATCCACCGGCACGAAGAGCTTGTCCCCCTCCGCGTAGGTCAATTCCAGATATTCACGATTGGTTCCGTCCACTTCTTTCTGCGTCATCCCCTCGAAGTGCCCGATGCCGTGTTCCATGTGTACCACGTAGTCGCCGGGAACGAGCGACGTGATGAAATCGAGTGCGAGTTTTTGGATGCTGCGCTGCTTGCCCGCTTTCTTGAGCGAAAAAATCTCGCGGTCCGTGAGCAGGGCGAATTTCTGATCGGGATTCTGGAGCGAGTGCGGCAGCAGTTCATCCTCCTCAGCCCCGATGAGCGTGAGCGTGCCCGGAGAGCGCTCCAGATCGGTCGAACAGGGAATGTGCTCCTCTTTGCAAATGCTTTCCAATTCATCCAGACGTTTGGTCACCACGAAAATCGCCCACTTCTGCGTGAGCTTGTCGCGCACATCATTGAGAAAATCGCCGAGCGTGTAGAACTTGAGCACGGAGAGGTAGCGCAAGTGCGCGTGATGGTCGTCGGTCTCGGGAAACGGCGTGAAGCGCAACGCGGATACGGACAGGGGAAACTCCACATCGTCCTGATCGTCGATCGCCAGAAGCGCTTTGGCGGGGAGCTGCTCCGACAACGGAACCATCTGTTCGTAGAGCAGAGGGAAAATTTTCAATTCCGCTCCGTTGTCTTCCGTCTTCGACAGATCGATCGCATCGACGGTCATAATCTTCTCGACCGTATCCATGTTGAAAGACACGCGGTAGGGATGCACCGACTGGATCGGGAAAATATCGAACACGTCACCGATGCGCCGGTACTCGCCGGGTGCAAGGTACAAATCCTCTCCATGCTGGTAACCGCGCTCGATCAGATCTTCGACGAATTTTATGAAGTTGATCTCTCTGCCGACCGTGAGAGTGAGCGTGCGCTCAAAGAGTTCCGAAAAACGGGGAAAGGGCCGATCCCATGTGTCACGTGCACAGAGAAAAATCCCATTGTCCGTTTCCTCCCCCTGCATGAATTGCAGAAACACCTGCAGAGCATCCGGTTCCACCTCTTCATTTTCATTTTCCACCGGATGGAGCACATGTGTGTCCTGCTCAAAAAAATGCAACCAATGCTGCAGGGCTTCCGCCTCTTCCTCACGCCCCGTCAGGAGCAAGGTGCGCTGCGGATTCTGTTCTAAGAGCAGAGAAAGCAAAAGGGCCTTCGCCGTCTCATTGCTGGCGCCGGATAGCACAAGACGCCGCTCCTTTTTGAGCAGTTCGGTCAATTCCCGGTGAGTGTCTCTCCCAAGGAGGAGAGAAGGTTTCATTGCAAATGAGTAAACATGTCAGACCAATAAACGGAGTTCCAAAGAAACCGTAACTTTCCCCGTGTTTCCAAATCTCCTCTCCCTTTGGGAGAGGGTAGGGCTCGCCCTGAGCGAAGTCGAAGGGTGAGGGGACGCGGGGGATGTTGAGAATAGAACATACTCGATACGAGAGCGATGATGTGAGCTGAAATTTCGGCCCTCCTCACAAAAAATGAGGAGAGGGAATTCCGTAGGTAACCGCCTTTTTCTTCCTGGCGTTGATAGATCCAGTATAGAAGAAATGAATGAAAAATCAAGCGAATGAGTAGCCCAATGGTCGCTTTGTAGTCACAAAATTAACCGTGCCGAAGCGCGGGTCTCGCGGGCCACGTCGCACGTGTGCGACAGTGGCGGGTTCCCGCCGTGCTGGCCGAAGGTCCCCCGAGGGGGGAGGCACACCTTTGAAGGGAAAGGATGGTCCATGCCCATTCGACTATCGCTCAGGGCACCCCGAGCTTGTCGAGGGGTGGAAGGAAAACCGGCTTGTCGGCCATAGCCTTGGCGACGGCTGAAGGTTGGCCTTCCATGAAATTATTCCTCCTGCAGCCGCAAAGGCATGATCAGATGCAAGAAAAGGGGATTACTGGGAAACCGGAACACGGCCGGATGCATGCTGTCCGTCAGGGTGAGCTCCACCTCGTTTTCTCCGTCGGCATGACTGAGAAAATCCAGAAGGTAACTGGAGCTCAGGGCGATCTTGTTCGGCTCGCCTTTGATCTTGGCCGGGAAACTGGCTTCGTCGCGACCCGCCTGTGTCTGTGGCGTCTTCACATACATCGTCTCTTTTGAGAAATCGAAAGTGAGGTTGTTATTGATCTCTTTTGCAAAGTAGTGCATGCGTTTCACGATCGGCAAAAGCTCGCGCACCGAAAGGTGAATGGTGGTCTTCTGCTCTTTGGGAATGATCTGCTTGTAGTCGGGAAATCGTCCGTCAATGAGCCGCGAGAGAAGACGTGTGGCCCCGATATGCAGTTCAATCTGTTGGCTGCTCAGTGCAACCTCCACTGGCTGGAGGACCGGCTCCTGCTTTTCTTTTTTCTTGTCTTTCTCTTTCTCTTCATCTTTTCCGGTTTCTGTCCGCTCCGGCTTGCGGGAACCGAGGATAGACTTTAATTCTTCCAGCACTTTGGTCGGCACAATGCAGGAAATATCGATGGTGGAAGCTTTGGTGGGAATTCTGTATTCCGAAAGACGATAACTGTCGGTGGCCACAAAAGTGAGAAAACCCTTCTCGGCATGAAGATACACGCCGGAGAGAACCGGACGGAGTGAGGTTTTGGTTGAAGCGAATGTCACATGATGCAGCGCATTGAGCAGGGGGGCTGCATCCAGAGAAAACGTCATCTGTTTCTCGATCGGCGTGATGGTGGGGTACTCACTGGCTGCCTCGCCGGCAATCATGGTCTTGGCATGCTTCGATGTGCACTTGAGCTGTGTTCCCTCGCTGGTTTCCAAAAGAACCTCATCATCCGAATTGTATTGAGCGAAATTCAAAATGGCTTTCGCGGGAATGGTGATGGCCCCTTCATTTTCAATCGAAGCCTCAAAACTGGTCACGATACTCAGTTCCAAATCAGTGGCACTGACCTTGCATCGTTTGCCTTCCGCCTCGAGAAGAATATTCCCTAAAATCGGGAGCGCCTGCTGCCCGCTGATGGCACGGCTCACGAGCGTGAGTGACTGAAGAAGATCGGAAGTTTTGCACAAGAGTTTCATAAGGTGGTTCCCAATAGTAAATAATAAAAAGAAAGTACTCTAATAATTCGTCGTAATCATAGACTCTCTACTAAAGTTCATCTCTGTCATTGTAGTCTGTGGAAAGTGAGAGCAATAGTTTCATTTTTTCTTTTCTTGAAGCCATTTGTGTTTTTCCGGGCTCTTCTGAAGTTGTGGAGGAGGTGTGGATAACTTGTGGATAAGTGGTGGAGGAGATGTGCAGGAAGCCAAACAATCTCTTTAGGGCTTCACAAAGCCAAAATACTAAAGTTTACGTGCAGAACTCCCTCTCACTGAAGAGGAACTCATCCACCGGGCTTTCCACAGGTGTGTGGATAACTTTTTTATGCAAAAAGATCCTCCATCTACCCTTTTTATCCTTAAAGAAGCTCGAAATCGGCGGTGGAAAATCCCTGTTCTCTCCAAACATGAATCACTTTCATTAAGAGAGGATTGAGCGCATCGATTGCCCTGCCGCTCGCTCTGAAATCCAATATTTCAACTGCTTTATGAAAATCTGTAAGCGCTCTCCCGATTGTTCCTGATGCCGCGGCATCTTCCCCTTGATAGCACTGCATCAGTCTCGCGCGGAGTTCGACTCTTGTAAGTTGAATGGCGGCTTCGCTGTATCCTTTCTTTCGTATTTGTTCCTGCCAGTATGTTTTCCATTGGTCATTGGTGGTGTAATGCTGAACCAATGCCTGAGCGGTGTCTGTTCCCGTGTCCGTCGGTTCATCCTCTATCTCGACATGAGCATATTCTCGAGAAAAACTTTGAATGAGTTCATCTCGGATCGTCTGTGCCGGATTATTTTGGGAGCTCGCGCGGTTGGAATGGCGAAGAATATGGCGGGTAAGGTTCTTGCAGGCCTCGTAATCAGCCTCCGATAGTTCGGTTTCGGGCGACATAAATGGAAGGCATTCTCTCTCTTTCGCGAGGGGACGCAAGGGTGTGATGCTGTTTTCTGCTCTTAAATTCCCTTTTTAAACTCTTTGCGTGCTTCGGGAGACGGGGCAGCGGATTTGTTCTCTCTGATGGTCATCTCCCCCGCTTTCATCGAGACGTAACTCTGTTCGGGGATATCTTTATCCACAAGGACGCCGCTCGAGACAAATGTCCCTTTTCCGATCTTGATGCCGGGATTGAAAGAAGACCGGATACCGAGGCGGCAGTCATTGCCGATCACGCATCCGAACTTCGTAAGACCGGTCGGGGTTTTTTCCTCCCCCACGACTGAAGTGATTTCCTGCTCATCCAGCCGGAAGTTACCGGTCACGCATCCGCCGCCGAATGAAACGTTGGAGCCGATGATGCTGTCACCGAGGTAGGTCATGTGCGTCCACACGTGCGAAGCGAGAATGGAAGATTTGATTTCCGTGGAGTATCCGACGACACAATCCGGACCGATGGAACTTCCGCGAACAAGGGCATTGTTGGCCACGATGCTGCGCTTGCCGACAAAACAGGGCCCGACGATGGTCGCATGGGCGAAAACGCGCACGCCCTCTTCCAGAATCACATTGCCGTCGATCACGGCGGTCGGATGGATCACGGCGGTCGGATGAATAGATGGTTTTTGAATCTTCTTCAGTTCGTGTTGTAGAAGTGGCAGCAGGTGCCACGGGTACTTCACCGGCAGCCAAGGGCCTTCGTACGGCACAGCATGGTAGGTTTTCGTTTTGAAGAGAGCGGCGAGTGCCTGCTCGTACCCGTCATCGTGTGTTGGACTTGCCCTGAGAAGCTCCGTGAGGAGCTCCGCAGGATTGTTGTGTACATGCGCCACGATCGTCACAAGATCACTCGGTTCTTTCCCCGCTCCCGGTTTTTCCACAATCGTTTCAATCCGTTCACCGGCAAGCTTCAGGTAGCCACCGGGGAAATATGTCTCAACGCGTTTGGCGAGGAGTGCTCCGTCAGTGCCCTTCTTCTGAGTCGCTTCCGCAAGCGCCATGTAGGCCTGCGGTTCCACGGTGTCATTTCCGCCGACAACCATCACCGGTCCTTGCATCGCAGGCAAAGCACTCAGGAGCGCGCCGCGCATTCCCAGTGACAAGTCTTCCTGCTCAATGAGCGTGAGGTCCGGGCAGGACAATTTCGCCTGTTCCAAATTATGGCTGCCGCCCACCAATGTAATTTCGGATATTCCCGCGGCACGCAAGTTCCCCACCTGAATTTCGAGCAGGGTCTTCCCGCAGACGGGGAAGAGAGACTTCTCTTGGAGCGGCCAGAAACGCTTGCTTTGGCCGGCGAGCAACAGGAGGGCCTTCACGCGGCTTATAGTACGCTCCAGAGGCTTAGTGAAGCCAGACAGCTGATCGACAAATTTCTCACCCATCACTCGTTCATTCCATGGAATTCTGCTAGCCTCGCCCTCCTATGAAACAACCATCTCCCGCACCACAGGAATTCGCCATTTTCGCCCCCGAAGCCGAGATGGAGCACGCCGACAACCTTCTGAAACAGGCGCTCTCCGAGGTCCGTACAGCCATCGGGGCCTGTATGCACAACATTCCGGAAACAGGGTTTAGGTTGGCAAAACCTATTCGTGTGGGGGGCAGAGTGTTCCACATTCCGGAGCATCCCGACAAAGAAGCAGCGCGATCTTTGCAGAGCGCGATGGAACGCATTATAGGGAAAGAGCCATGGTCCGGGATCAGGAGAGAAGAAGTACAGGATGCAGCGATCACTCAATACCCTGAGTTGTTTGCCGCTCTGTATGTGTGGGGATATCTGCGCTGCGAACCGGAGTGGGATGATGTCATCCGGCGGGAGCCGGAACCTCGCGACACATCTGCCGAAGCGTATAAGCGTGATGTGTTTCAGGTGTTCAGGGGGTTTATGTACGGTTCGGCGGAATCCGGAGTGCGGTTTCAGAGCGGTGATCGGCAGATGTGTTTCAATCCCGAATACCAGGGAAGAGTGGCGAGAGTGGTTGCAGATTGTTTGGGTGTAGCGACATCGGAACTCTGCAATGGGCAGGAACCGGCTGAAGTCGCGCAAATTCTTTTGAAGACATTTCCCAATCTTCGCGGCCTCTCACAACATCCCGAAGTTGTGCTCGAAGCAATGATGGCCGTGCTCCAAGGCAAAGAGAGTCCGGCATGATCAGAATGACAGATCAATCTCCCCTTCTTCCATCGTGGTACGCACAGGGATTCCGGCTTTCTGAAGCCGTGCCAAGGCTTCCGGATTCGGATGCCCGTAGTGGTTGTCCTTTCCGACCGAGATCACGGCGAGGCGGGGATGAACGGCGGCGAGAAATGCGTCCGAAGAACTGAAGCGGCTGCCGTGGTGTCCGATTTTCAACACCTCAGCCGAGACGTCGATGCCGGAAGCGAGCAGCACTTCCTCGCCTTTGATACTCAGATCTCCCGTAAAGAGGATGGACCCCGTGCCGTACGAGGCACGCACAATGACGGAGGCATCATTATCCTCCATCGGAGGAACGGGATTGGGCGGCCAGAGAATATCGAGCACGACGCCATCATGAAGGTCGATATCCCGCGCGGGGTCCGCGGCGACGAGCGGCACCCCTTGTTCCCGTGCGATCGTGAGCAGTGCCTGATACGGCTCTTCAGTATTCTCCATCGCAGGAATCAGCAGCGCACCCACTTCAAACCTTCGCAGTACTTCGGGGAACGCGATGAAGTGATCGGGGTCGGGGTGCGAGAGGATGAGCAGGTCAATGGAGCGGCGCGAGAGCGGCAAATTTTTCCCCAGTGCCTCGAGCGCAGAGAGATCCGGACCGCCGTCAATGAGCACGGTTTTCCCCGAAGGACTCACAAGAAGGGTGCTATCCCCCTGACCGACATCGAAAAAATGCACGGTCAGATGTTCATCCGGAATTCTCTTCAGTTCATGAACGAGCACGAGTGAAGCCCCTGCGAAGATGACGCAAAGGATGAGCAGCGGACGCCGGAAACGGGAAGGCACGTGCATAAAGCAGGCTACTTTACTGATTCTTGGTGAGGGGTGCCATGTCTCTCTTGGCCTTATTGCTGGGATTTTCTCCATCCCCCTAGTCCCTTCCAGCCATGTTTTCTCCCCCACCCCTTGCCCCTCCCCCGGTAGGGGAGGGGAAACATTTGGAGTACGCCCTTCCCCCTCCGGGGGAAGGGTTGCCCGCCCGATCCGTACCATCGGTACGGGCGGGGGAATGGGGGAAATAAAACAAAAAACACAAACATTTCCCTTTTCTATGGAGAGGGAGTTAGAAGGAGAGAAAATCCAAACCTATTTCTTTTTCCGCATCTTTCTCCATCCCACGAGCGCTCCGATGGCAGCCAGCCCGAGCATGGGCGCTCCGGTTTGAGAGAGGCGCTTGGCTTTGGGGGTCGAGGGAGCGGTAATGGTGGAGGCAGACGACACGGACTTGGCGCCGGAGGTGGACGGGGTGACCGAGGCGGTCGGCACGGTCGGGGTATTCCATCCGAAGATCGACTTGAATACTCCCGGCGAGGAATGCCCCTCGGCATCGGCGACGTACACGACGAGCCCGAAATTCTGCGGAGTCACATTCGGAATCTGCACTCCGTCCAGATTCCCCGGCAGGAACTCCGGCGTATTGAATGTCTTTCCGCCGTCACGGCTCTGTCGCACGATAATGAAAGCGCCTTCCGGTGTCGTGATGTCATACTCCCACTTGCCGGTGACCGTGAAGAGCTGGTTTGCTTGCGGAGTGGCTTCCAGATGGAAGTTGACGACATCCGGCAAGCTGCCCGGTTGGGATGGGGTCGGCTGTGTGGTTGTCTGCGGCTGCTGCGTTGCCTGCTGGTTGGCAGTGGCTTGGGCCGCGGCTTCCGCCGCCGAAATGCCGGTGGAATGTCCCGTAAAGAAGGCCATCCGGTCAATACGGTCGAGGGCCAGTCCCCCTTCGCCGGCGAGCGGCTCCGACAGACGCACCTGATAGACCGCCTCTGCCACCTGACGCTTGGTTTGAATGGTCACATTCGTTCCATTGATGGTGAGCTGTTCGATGGCCAGCGCCGCTCCCTGCGCATCGACAATGGAGAATGCGGCAGGAGCCAGTGCGGGATCAATAACCGGCATCACAGAGAAGGTGAGGCCGACCTGTGTGGCCGAGAGCGCCTGTGCCGAGAGCAGATGCAAAGAAGTGACGGCAGGCGTTTCCTGAGGTGTCGGCATTGCAACAGATGCCTGTGCGCCGGCAGAGGAGGCAGGAATCTGCATACTCTCAGACGAAGAGGCAGGCGGTGTTGCGCGTGTCACACGCACTTCCTCGGTGAAGTAGGGGCTTTCCTCCCCCTGTGCGTTCACCGCCATCACGCTCACGTAGACGATTTGGAAGGTTGCCGGAATATTCCGGAGCATGTGGCTCGTACCCGGCCCGTCCGTTGTTTCCACATCGTCGTAGTATCCGCCATTTTCCAGAATGGATTTTTGGCTGAAGTAGACCCGATAGGCCGCAATGTCTCCGGTGACCGCAGACCACTGAACCAGAACGGAACCATCGGTTTGCGCCTGTGCCTGCAAGCCGACAACACTCCCCGGGGCTGCAGCGTGTGCGGCCAGAGGAGCCCCCAGAGAGCAGAGCAGAGCGAATGCGAGAAGAATGTGGCGGTTCATAGGTGAGGGAGTGAGTGTTTTATCTTTCTGAATATTATATCAGATCTCGCTCTTTCCGCCAAGTCCGAGCGAACGGCGATGCAGAGCCCCGATAAGCTGTACGAGGCCGGTAACCCAGAGCAGGATAAGCAGCACGATTCCGGCAACAGCCAATCCTAAGAAGGTAAGCAAATCATTGGCGAGGAAGGGCTGCGAAAGCCACAGAGTCACGGCAAGCAGGAGTGAGAAGACGAACCATCGCACGAATGCCGTGGGGGGAAAGTGCGGCTGGGAATATTTGAGTGTTGCCGGCAGAAGCAGACACACAAGCAGGGACTGGACGATGATTGCAGTCGTGGCCGCTCCCACGAAACCAAGACTTGGAATGAGGAGCAGGTTGCAGCCGACGGAGAGCAGTGCGCCCGCGACAAGGGTCGAGATGAGCCGTTTCCATTCTCCGTGCACCAGCGCCATGTAGAACGAAAAGAGGATGAATCCATAGAGGAACATCGGAACACTGATGAGTTTCAACGCGGTATCGGCGCCCGGATGATCGGCAGTCGAGAGATACTCACGGGTGGTGAGCAGGGCCACAATGGGGCGTGGCCAGAAAATGGAAAACAGTGCAGCCGTTGTTCCGAGCAACAGAAGCAGGAGGAATGTTTTTCCGAGCAGGGCACTTGCGTCCTCTCCCCGTTCCCGCCGCTCACTCACGATCGGCAGAATGGAATTGAGCAGGAATGTGGGAATAAGAAATCCCATTTCGCCCATCCGCAGCACGAAACCGTAGTAGGCGTTCTGGACCTGAAAGTCAGGGCGCAGAAGGGCGATCAGGGTCATGTCGATCTGCCGGCAGAACGAAAGCAGCAGGTAGGCGGTTCCAAACGGGAGTGCGCTCTTCAGTAAGAGGCGCAGCGTTGCGACATTCAGCCGTGCACCGAAGGTGATGAACCGGTGCGCAAAGGCGTACGAGAGGAGCAACAGGAGCAGCGCGCCCACGCCGCCGATCAGGGTGCAGAAGAAGAAAACATTTTCGTTCGTACTCCCGCGGATCCCGAGCAGAATGATAACGCCCAGCATTACCGTGGTGAGGATGCGCTGACTCACCTCGGCGATGAATACGTACTGAAGACGGTAGTTGATCTGAAAGACGGACCGCAGGGTGCCAGCCAGTAAAGTGAAAAAAGGAGTGAAGGCGGCGAGGGTGATTCCCAAGGGGAGCGGGGTGCCTCTCCACTGGGGCAGGACCCATGCGAACAGAATGGCGGAACCGAGAGAAAGCACGAGGATGATGGAGCGCAGAAAGATCAGGGCGCTCAACACCTCGTCTTTCCGGTCTGAGCGGCTCATCTCGCGTACCGATACCGCATAGAGCCCGAAATCCGCGAGGATGCCGAAGATCTGCAGAAATCCGTAGGAGGAGTTGTAGTACCCGGCCAGCTCCAGACTCAGTGCCGTCGCCACGAACTTCACACTCAGAATCGAGAGTGCCGCCATGGTGATCTGGCTTGCCAGTTGCCAGAGTGTGGAAGCCGCAATTTTTTTTGCCACGGACATCGGCGGTCATTGTACCTGCAGATGGCATGCTATGGTGAGTTGAGTGGTCTCTTGCCCTCTCTCCTGCGCACGGCCTACTCTGGTGCCATGCCACTCCCCTTCCGCCACATCACTTCGACCAAGCAGTTTGCCCGCGCAGATACCGATGCCATCCTCAAGGTGGCGGAGCAAATGGAAAAAGTTCTGGCGAAGGGCGGCAGCGACCTCCTCAAAAACAAAATTCTCGCCGCACTCTTCTACGAACCCAGCACGCGCACCCGTCTCAGTTTCGAGACCGCCATGCAGCGGCTCGGAGGTCAGGTGGTTACGGCCGACGGCCTGCAGTTCAGTTCCATGTACAAGGGCGAGACGATCGAAGACACGATGATGGTGGTCGGCCAGTATGCGGATATCATCGCCATGCGGCATCCCGAGCAGGGCAGCGCCGATCGTGCGGCGGCCGTGTGTCCCGTTCCTTTCATCAACGCGGGTGACGGGCCCGGGCAGCATCCCACGCAGGCGCTTCTGGATCTCTATACCATCCTGAAAGAACGGGGATCCATAGACGGGCTCCACATCGCCATGGTGGGGGACCTCAAATTCGGACGCACGGTGCATTCCCTCTCGTTCCTCCTCGGGCTCTACCGCGATGTCCGTTTCACGCTGATCGCCCCGAAAGAGCTCATGATGCCTGCCAAGGTCACGGGCTTCTTCAAAGAGAAGAATGTCGCTTTTACCGAGAGTGAAAATCTAGAACAGGGGCTCGATGCGGATGTGCTCTACATGACGCGTGTGCAGAAGGAGCGCTTCGAAGACAAAGAACAGTACGAACGCCTGAAGCTGAAATACATCCTCAAGGCCGATCAGCTGCAGGGCCGGAAGATCACAGTGATGCATCCGCTTCCGCGCGTGGGCGAAATCGCGACGGATGTCGACCCTCTGCCCGGTGCCGCCTATTTCCGTCAGGTGCGCAACGGGGTCGTGATGCGTATGGCACTCCTTGCGATGCTTCTCGGAAAAGCATGAAATGACATTCAACAATTCATCGAATGTTCGGCCCCCCAAGAGCGACTACTCACTTCGGTGCGCTTCCTTATCTCCTCTCCACCCGGAGGGAGGAGAGGGTAGGGTGAGGTGGCAGGAGGAAATGTGTAACTTCAAAAAACGTTCCCTATGACCTCTCTTCTCATTCGCGGAGGCACCAT
>Ga0172381_10001908_pt1 | contig 23803 bp, 26 predicted proteins | sample Leawel6488metaG_FD_119754 | JGI IMG/M metagenome (GOLD analysis project Ga0172381, IMG submission 119754) | Leachate microbial communities from a municipal landfill in Southern Ontario, Canada - Leachate well 64-88 metaG | ecosystem: Engineered > Solid waste > Landfill > Unclassified | place...
AGCTGCGCACTTGGTACTGGACATTGAGGGCCTGACCGAGGAGGACGCGAAACTCGCCATTGAACTGGCTCGAAGGATCGCGGCCAGGAGTTTCGCCAGGGGATTCAGGGAAGGCGAGAAATCGGAGAATGAGTCAGAAAAGTGAAGGGGAAAGCGAACCCTTGCTTGGCGGCCAGGACGCTTTCCCCTACTCACAACTAAATACGTGTGAATATTTTATACTTCACTTGATAAAGGAGCAAGAAAAAGTGAAACGTTCACACATACGCAGGAAGTCCAAGACGTGCGACAAGACCGACCGGGCGCTCAAGATTTTGTGTAGTGAATTGGGTTATCAATGGAGAACGCAGTACGGATATTTTTTTGGGGTGTGTGCAAACGAACTTTGTACAAACGTTTATGCCGAATGGCATCACGCCGAAGGTCGAAACGCTGGGGATGCGTTCCCGTCAAAGCTGGACCCTACAACCCTAGTCCCTCTCTGCCACGCCTGCCACGAAGCCGAGACGAACCGGAAGGGCCCCAAGACGGACTTCCTCAAACCGTACCCAGTTTTCAACGCATACACGGCCAGACTGAAAGCCGACATTGTGCGAGAATACGGTCTGATCACCGGGAACATGAAGTACAACAAGAACAGGGTCGCGGACATCATCATCAAGATGCTGGGGGCAAAGTGAAAATTTCAATTGTGGTCCCATCGTTTAAAAATCCAGGGTTGCTTTCTTTTTTTCTTGAAAATCTTAAAAGGCTGGAACCATTCGATTTTGAACTTTTGGTAGTGTCTGATTACTCAAGAACTCAAATACAAGAAAAAATTGTATCCGAAAGACACAATGCAAAATTTATCGGATTGCCTAATTGGTCTGGATATACAAAAGTTGCAAACATTGGGATAAAAGAGGCCGGTGGTGAAATTGTTTGTTTGGTAAATACGGACATTGTTTTTTTAAACCCATTTATTGAAACGATGAAAATGAATTTTGAGGACGATCCAAAATTGGCTGTGATCGGAGCAAAACTTTACAACACGAATGGAACGATTCAACATGCGGGAGGATATTACATTTATGGGAAAAAATTCGTTAATTACGGCGATGGACAAAGTGAAGAGCAATTTAAGCCACACGACCGACGATATTATCCCGAAGAGGTTACCGGGGCTGTTTTTGCATTGAGAAAAAAAGCTTGGGAGGAAATTGGAGGATTTGACGAAAAATATATATTTTATAACGAAGACCCGGAATTCTGCTATCAGGCCTGGGAAAAAGGATACAAAGTGTTATATGACCCAAATATTAGAGCAATTCATCAGCGCGGAGGTTCTACCGGATGGAACAACTCCAAAATCCAGGTGTTGAACATCAAGTCCAACGCCTTGTTTGAAAAGCGCGCACTCTCTCGCCCGTGGAACAAAATCCAAACCAACATTTTCAACGCGAATAAAGGGAACGGTCCCGACCCTGGATTGTTCATTATCGAGCGTCTTGGAGAGCGCGGAGACTTGATACAACTGACGACAACCATCCGTGCAATCAAGCGGTCGTATCCAGAGTACGAAATTCTGGTGAGGACTAATTATCCAGAGATATTCGATGGAAACCCGGACGTAGAGGCGGCGGGCATGGTCGAAACCCCATACGCCAGAAAGTTGGATTTCAACGTCTCGGCCGAGAAACACCTAACCGAGACCATGTCGTGGGGACATTGGAATACCGCGACGAACGAGTGCGGATTGAATATTGGTCCGTTCAAACAGTCCAAACCCATCATGTACTCGACGGAAGGCCAATGGTTTGGGTTTTTGCGTCGTACAGGGTTTAACCCAAATAAAAAGTATGCGGTTGTACATCAACCCATAACCAACTTTCGGTCAAAAACGCTCCCGTGGGTGACCTGGGCCGAGACGCAATCCTATCTGGAGTCCATAGGGCTAAACGTTGTCATTGCCGGGACACCCAAAGACATGGGGCCGCTAAATTCAAACATGCTGGATTATCGCGGTAAAACCGATATTCACGAACTTCGAGAACTCATACGACACGCGGATCTATTCGTGGGCGTAGACAGCGGGCCATCCAACATTTGCCAAACGACCGACACTCCCGGAGTTGTAATATTTACATCGACAGCCCCTGAGTATATCCTATGTTCCGACAACGTTATCCCGGTGGGTCCGCCCGAGGGAAAGTGTCGGTTCTGCCAGCAACGTCAAATTCCTCCGTGCGGTTACATCGACTGTCCGGACGGTAAAAACTACGAATGCGCAAAGAGTATAAACATCAACGATATTCAATCCGCAATTCAAGGAAGGCTCGAAAATGCCTAAACGCGCAGTCGGAAGGCCCACGGACTACAAGCCGGAATACTGCCAAGGCGTGATCGAGTTTGGCAGAAAAGGAAAGTTCCACTTTGAATTCGCAAATTCTATTGGCAAACACGTATCGGTTATTTACGCATGGGGCACAAAACACGAAGAATTTCAAGATGCCTTAAAAGAAGCCAAGCAACTTTGCGAGGAATATTGGCTAAACACGGGACGCGCATTGATCGCATCTTCCCCGAAAAGCCATGATTCAAAGCCGTGGTGGTATATCATGAACAACCTACACGGATGGGGAGACAAGCAGAAGATCGAATTGACCGGAAAAGATGGAGAGGCTTTGACCGTTCAACTGTCCGCCGAGACCATCAAGGAACTCAATGAAAAGGCCCGATCCGAAAATAAACGCTCAACAGGTCGTTCAAGCGATTAACCCGTATTCATGGGCGATCGACAATATCGAGTCTATTGACGGCCACGAGTTCAGCCTGAAGAATTTCCCGAACGTATTGGAGTTTTACGAGGATACCGCAAAAACAGTTGTCGCCCAAAAGTGCGCCCAATATGGACTAACTGTGGCCGCGTTGGTTAGGTTCTCTCATCGGGCGGCAGTGCGCGGGCTGCGTGGTATCTATTACCTACCTACCGACGATTTTCGAAACAAATTCGTCAACGACCGATACAACAGCCTAATCAACGATAATCCCAAATTGCGTTCAATGGCATCAGCCACGGATAACGTATCCCAAAAGCAGTTAAGAAACGCTTTTATATATTTTTTGGGGCTCAAAGGTTCCGTCAATGCGTTCTCGACGCCCTGCGACTGTGAGGTGTTCGACGAGGTTGATAGGATCGGAGACAAGGTTATCGAGGTTGCGTTAAAGCGAATGGCTGCTTCGGCGTTCAAGGAAGTTGACTATGTGTGTACCCCGACGCTTCCGAACTACGGAATTAACAAACTATTTCTAAAATCTGACCAAAAGTATTGGATGATTCGTTGCGGGCATTGCAACCACGACCAATGCACGGCAAAGATGGATTTCCCAAAATGCGTAGAACCAGGATATCTACGGTGCGAGAAGTGCGGCCGCGACATTACGGTCGAAAGGCGAATTAACGGCTATTGGAACGCCACGGCCACACCAACCGAGGACATATCTGGATATCAGTTCTGCCGGCTGGACTCTCCGACGTGCGATTATCAGCAGATATTTCGCGACTATAAGAATTGCATCAATCTTGGGGACTTTTTCAACCAGATACTAGGTTTGCCTTACGAGGACTACGAATCTAGCGTATCATCCGCCCACGTACTGACCCTATGCGGTCAGAATGTTATGACGTTCGGTTCACAGGATTACGGATGTTCGATGGGCGTAGATATCGGCATGGCGTCCGGCAAGGGAAAGCACGTCATCGTAAGCCGACAAGGTAAAAACCGTCTACGGGAAGTGCTTTGGATTGGAACGGTTGACAAGATCGAAAAACTAGCGGAAATTATTATCAAGTTCGGTGTACGAAGGTTCGTCATCGATGCGGGACCTCAGCGCGATCTAGTTGAGGATTTTGTTAGACGTTACCCAGGCAAAGGCTGGATGTGCGTCTACAACGAGAGTCAAAAGTCCTCATTCACCTGGAACGATGAGACGCAGATAGTTCAGGTAAACCGGACGCAGAGCCTAGACGCATCACAGCGAATACTGAGAGAGTCCAGCGTCGAGTTGCCCAGGAGATGCGAGGCCGTCGAGCAGTTCGCGGAACATTGCGCGTCTATTGCCAGACAGAACGAACAGGATCCAGACACCGGAATAATTACCCCTCGCTGGATTCATCGCGGTCCAGATGACTACCGTCACGCATTCAATTACGATTGCCTTTGCTGGATGCAATACGGATCGACAACAGAAAAAAAGGTTGGCGTAGTTAAGATTAATTCCACATCATTTTTCAAGCCGATAAAAAGAACGTCGATAAAATTGAGGTGGTAGATGCCAGTAAAAAAGTCCTTAACCGTTTCGCTACCAGAAAAGAAAACTCCTGTGACCAGAGCCCAGCGAGGAATAACTAGGTCGATATCGTACGCGGACCACGCCGCCGAGTTGAGAGAGGCCGAGGCTCAAAGTTTTGGATTCCGTCAACTGCTAAACCCTGAAATGCTGAATGGATTTGTACCATACAAGGACCCAAGAACCGGTCTGGAATGCAACGCCCGCATCGTCGAATGCCGATGGTTGGAGCGGGGGAAGGTCCTAAACACAAAAACCAATGTGCTCGAAGTCGAGACGCGTCAAGTCCGAATCGAACCCACGAAACTAGAAAAGGCATTTACTGGAAAACTTTTAGAATCCGATGCGCTAAACCACTTGCAGGAGTCCGATTGGTTTTCGTACGGTCTGGACGGAGGACCTTCTGGAATCCCCGGCGTATATCTTCCCATGCCTCCGGGACCGTACACGAAGCAACTGTATCTTCAAGACCGATGGATGATGAAGGCGAAATGCTTCCAGGCAAAAAACCATAATCCAATTCTTAAGGGCGCGGTTGCTATCCTCACGGCGTTTGTTATCGGAGATGGCGTGGATATCGCATCTGAAGACCAGCAAGCTCAAGCGGTATGGGATGAGTTTGAGGAACGCACCCAACTTCAAAGACGCCTTCCTACGTTTTCCGACATGCTGTCTACGGACGGGGATCTGTTCTGGCGCTGCAAGCGTGTGAAGCCGGGATATCTCGATCTCGTGTCTCTGGATTCGGGAACCATCTGGGAGATCATTACCGACCCCGAGGATATACGACAGGTATTTGGATACTGGCGTCAGTTCTCGACGGCGTATCAGATTTTCACGGTGAACGGGGTAAAAAGCGTCGAGTACATCATCGAGATTGTACCAGCCGATGAGGTCATTCATCTAAAGGTGAACTGCCAGGAGTCTGAGAAGTTTGGACGCTCTGATTTGTTTTCCACGCTTTCGACGGCTGCGATGCTCGACGAGATCATGAAGTATCGCGGCATACGGATCATGAATGAGGCCGCTCTTTGTATCGACCACTCGATTACTGGAGACGGTTCTGACATTGACCGAATTGCGCAGGAGAGGCAAATTCCTCTAGGCCCAGGAACTGAAACTTTCCACCCGGCAAACGAAACAATTGCGTTCCACGCATGGCCTGGGTCGGGAACCCCCAAAAGTGGATTCCACGAGGAATCCATTGCTAACATCGGTCAGGGGTTCGGAGTTCCAAAAGAATATCTTGGCGCAGGAAGTCAGGGAAGCCGAGCCGCCGCTCTAACGTCAACTGAACCAGCTGCTAAATTGATGAAACGCCGTCAAACTGAATTTGAATACTGCCTACACGAACTATACCGGAAGGTCATCCAGGAAGCCAAGCGGGCCGGACGTTTGCCAATGGAGTGCTCCGAAAAATGCGAGTGTACTTTCCCCGAACTCGTTTCCGAGAATAAGAGCGACCGATTGAATCGATTGGTCATCGAGGAACATCAGAAGTATTTCACCCGTAAGCGTTGCGCGGAAATGGCCGCTAGGCTTGAGGACGTGACTACGTTCGACTTTTCGGATGAGGACAAAGCCATTCAGCAGGAACAGGCCAACGCCGTGGCAAACGATCCAATATCGGCGGCTCTGTACGGCGGGAAATCTCCAAGCACGTCGGTTGGTGGAGGAGGTTCGTCCTCGACGGGAGTCGAAGGTGGCGGTCAGATGTCTATGCCTGGTATGGAGTCAACGAACAACGACGTTGTCGGACTTTCAGACAAAAGTCGCGGGCAATTAAAAGATCAACTGCGTACCCGTGAATCAGAAGGTGGAACTGGGAAACAGCCTTTCTCCATACAGGCCGCGAGGTTTGAATTGTCTAAAATGCGTAAGGCTGGATTTCGAATGGTTGAGGGAGACGAGGTTATCCCGTCCGAGTGGAAAGGTACTGTCAAAAAGATGCTGAAGCACCCGGAAATCGACAACCCGTATGCTCTGGTTAACTGGATGGACGCCCAGGGGTACACGCCGCATTGAACCCGAGCCAGCAGAAAAAAGCAATTGAACGGATGACAGAGCAAGCCTACAAAATGCTCCGTTCGAACGATGCTGAATATGCCAGGGCGCTACTGAAAAAATACGCTCGGCTTTCCCAACGCATTGAAGCCGATATCATGCAGATAACCGAAGACGCAAGCGTAGATGGTGACCCATCGTATTCTGAATTTTTGAAAATAGGTGGACGTCAAAAGACTCTAACTGTGATCAAAAGAGAAATCCAGGCAATTAACCAGGACATCATTCCTTCTCTTGAGCAACACCTAGTTCAACAATACAAAGAGGCCTACACATCGTCGGCCTGGACTCTCGATCAGTCTACCCCTGAGTCTGTAGACGTAAACTACTCCATGCCAAGCGACTCCATCATCAAGCAGTTCGTTTCTTCTGAATGGAATAGTGCCATGTTTTCACAGCGCATCGGAGTTATCAATGACATGATGGCATCCGAGATTCAAAGCGCCGTGAATAATGCAATGCTCACAGGACAATCCAACCAAAATCTAGCGAAGATCATAAGTGATATCATTGGATCGGATGGGAATGGTGGAACGTCTTACAGGGCCCGTACCATCGCAATATCCGAGACGGCTCGATCTGCGAACCTAGCTAGAAACAAGTTTTTTGATGACAACGATAAATACATATCGGACTGGTACTGGTTAAGCCGTTCGATAATGTCTCCAAGGATATGCGATGACTGCGCCGAAAGGTCTGGAAAGTTTTACGACGAGGTTGTCGAGATAGCGGAGGAACAAGAAAAACCCGTTGACGCTCCTATTCATCCTCGTTGCGCGTGTAGCTGGATGGCAAAGCCAAAGACTTTTTCAGAGTTGTTGGGACCGGAGTTTTCGAAAATGGACGAACCGGTTGAAATGTCCTACGAGAAGTGGAAGCAGCAATTCCATGTATGAGGTGAAACTTGGAAATTGAGTTCGACCACGAAAAAGCAGCCCTGAATCTTTTGATTCGAGATAGAGAGGATCGAACACGCCTGATCGACAAGAATAAGATGGCGAGAAAAGTCATCATCGACGTTTTCCTTGCGGTTAACGAGTTGGCAAATCGAAAAGGAACTACACTATCAGACATGAAAATACTAGACGCCACCATGGAACCAAATGGGACCGCTTTTTCGTTTCGAGCCGTTCCTCGTGAAGATGCCGAAAAGGAAATCATCGAAAAGGCAATGAAATGACCCGGAGCGCGTACGAGGCATTGGGGAAAAGCCTGGGGGAGTTGACTGACGAGAACACAATGCTATGCGGTGTGATGGTGTCGGCCTTGGATGAGGCCATAACAACCGCCAAGAAAAAAGCTCGATCTATCGAAAGGATTAAATTCTCTCTGCCGAACATCGACGGGGATAAAATAACGGTGAGGGTTTACTATGATTGACCCAATGCGTCCCGTAGAGGAAAAAATTGTATTACGAGTTTTGAACGAGGCTAAAACGCATGGATGGACAACGGTTTCGGTCGTTTTCAACGATCACAAAATAGTTGATATTCAATGTCAAAACCACGTATCGCCTAGCGAGATAAAAAAAATGTATCAGATGCCTATTGACAGTTTCAGAGAAACAGAGCAATAATTTGAACGTCAGAAAAAGAACTGCGTAATTCCAAAAGGGATGCGCCTCTCGGGGAAACTCGGGGGGCGCATTTTTTTTGCCCAGATGGGACGACATGGGCCTCCGCATCAGGAACCAAAAAATATCGGTCCTGCGTCTCCTCGAATCATCTCCTGGAGATGCGGACGGAACACACAAGTTCCGGGTCGTTCTCATCACCGAGGGCAAGGGTAACAAGCGAGATCGTTACTACTACTCGCAAAAGGCCATTGACGATCCGGCAAGCGCCGCCGCTTTCGAGGGAAAACCCTGTTATCTGAATCATCAGGGGCAGATTGACAAAGCTAATCGGCCTGAGGGAGACGTTGAGAGGCAATGCGGATACTTCTCGAACGTCGCGCCGAACGGTAACGCGCTGGAAGCCGATTTCACCACGAAAAGCAACGCTGCCGGAAAAGAAGCCGCCGCTGATTGCATGGACGCCCTGAAGCACTCGCAAGAGCATCCAGGGATGTCATTGGTGGGGTTCTCGGTCAACGCCGACGGGGACATTGACGGGACTATCCAAGACTCCGACGGAGAATGGAAAAACGTCATCCGAATACCAGCCGCTGACAGTTGCGACTTGGTGACGAAGCCCGCGAGAGGCGGAAAAGTTTTGAAACTCCTTGAATCCGAGCAAGAAGAACTTGCGGGAATCTTGGAACAGATGAGAAGTGGTTTTGAAAACGGTGCTGATTACGAAACGCTTCGGAAAATGTGCGAAAGCGCGTTGACCGCCGCGAAAATGAACCAAGGAGATGAGGACATGTTTCCTCCCGCTGCCGGTGCTGGCTCTGTGCCTACGGCTCCGAAGCCTCCTGTTCCCGGTACTCCCGCGACTCCTGCGGCGAACGCCGAGGACGAGGCCAAGGCGCTTCGTTGTGCCGCCTACAAGAAGATGGCCGAATCACATCCTGATCCCGCCGTCGCCGCGAAGTACAAGCAGATGGCCGAGGCGGAGGGAGAACTGACCATCACGCACTCCGGTACGCCTCCCGTGGCCCAGGCCGAAGGCGAGGGCGAGGCCAAGAAGATGGCCGAAGCCGAAGCCAAGAAGAAGCAGGACGAGGCGGAGGCGGAATCCAAGAAGAAGATGACGGAATCCGTCGCGTTGCTCAAGACCGAGGTTGCCAAGTTCAAGCTCCGCGAGTCCGGTCTTCCCGAGGTGTTCCACGCCGGGATTCTCCGCGAGGCCGCTTCTCTCGATGACGCTTCCCTGGCGTCTCGAATCACCGAGGAAATCAACAAGTACAAGTTCACTTTGCAGGAGTCCTTCAAGTCGGGCGTTTCGCCCTCTTTCGGTGGCCCTGCCGGTTCGACGGGTAGCGATGCGGTTAAATCCGCTTTTGCTGCTCGCGGACTCTGAGAAGGAAAGGAGAGGACAACATGACGAACCCGCGAAACGCCGCTAACACCGACTCTTATCACCGTCGGACGTATCCCAACACTGCGCTGAACAGCATCAACCAGGGGGATAACGTCTATGAAGATCCGTCTACGTTCGACGTGAAATCCCTGGACTCCGACGCGCATGCTGTTTACTACGTCGGAGTGTCCGACGAGACCTACCCGGGTCTCGCCGAGGTACCGAATCTGCCGAAGGACATCTCGGTCCTGCGGTGGCAGAGGGTGAAGATGTTCCTGAAGAACGGAGACACCGCGACTTGTGGTTGTGACCTTTATTGGGGCGGTGATGCTCAGACGGTTTCCGTTACTGGGACGAACAAGATCGGCACGCTTGCGAACGTTCCCGATCATACGCAAGACTCTGTGGTGGGGACCGGCACCAACTTGGTGTACGTGGACCTCTATCACAGCAAGAACTGAGGGGGAAAACATGCCGAAACTTCAAGAGCAGGCCCGAAAAATGGAGGATCGAGTCGCCTCCCTCCGAGAGTCCATCGAACGCCGTTGGGACGTGGAGTCTGATGAGACCACACGACGTATCTCCGAGAGCGATGCGTCCCTAGTTGCGTTGTTCGGTTCTCCCGAGGAAGCCATCAAGCGGGCCGACCAATGGATGAGCGGGAGGAAGAACGCCCGAAAAATCCGCGAGAGTCTTTACGAGGTCGAGCGCACCGGGAGACTGCGTGAGGCCACCGCCTATGGCACCATGGCCGCTCTGACCCGATTGGGGGCCAACGAGATCATGGCGGACGCCTGGAAGGAAGTCCCGCACGTGTGGGAGGATGTTTGCTTCCAGACTACGGCGGAGGCCGGTTATCTACCCATTGCGAACTCTTTCATGCCGTCGCTTCCTCGCGAAGTGCGAATGAAGCAGGAGTTCCCGCAGGCGCAATTCCAGCCCATGGGCAAGATTGAGCCGATGATCAAAGTTGGTCACTTGATCGAGGTTCCCACGGAGTTGGAGGAGGACGATCAGACCTCCCAGATCGGTCAACTGTTCTCCCGTTTTGGGAAGGGCATCGGCATCTGGAAGGAAATCGCCTTCGCTGCGACGTTGACGGGTCAGAGCATCACCGAGGGAGATCTGACCATCACTCCGAAGACGTACACCGACCCGGACGGCACGACCGGTCTTTACACCACGTCGGGCAACCGGAAGAACAAGACGAGCAACGCGACCCCCACGGCCAATGCCTTGAACGCGATGAACGTCCTGCTCAAGTCCATCAAGGACACGGACGGAAAGAAAGTCCTGGTGACTCCGGATACGTTGGTTTACGATCCGACCAACGATTTCCTGATCCAGAAAACCTTTGCGGGTTCGGCCAACGACATCATGTTGACCACAACGTCGTCCGGCACGTCTGTCCTTAACACGACGGAATTGACTTCCTCGAACCCATTCAAGGGAAAGTTGAAGTTGCTGGAATGCCGTTATCTTCCCGCCGGCGCATGGTACTACGGAGAGTCCAAGTCGTTCTCGTTTATCGAGGCCGAGCGCGAGGGGATCCAAGTCCTTAAGGAATCGCCGGACTCTGGAAAGTCGTTCGAGTTCGATTGCTCTCGGTGGCGTGATCGGTGGCGCGGTGCGTTCACCGTGGCCCCCGGTGGAGCTCGTTTCTGGACGGAGGGATCTTCCGGCAACTGATCCAGTCAACCTTGGCGGGGAGCGTAAAAACTCCCCGCCTCAACTTTTGGAGGCGTAAGCATGGGAAGACCTAAAAAGGTCGCCGATAAGCCCTCTGGTGTCGATGAAGGTACGTTGACGGAAAAGCAGGAACTGAAAGAATCCAAAGAGTTTGAAAAGGCTGAACGGAAAAACAACGAGTGCGACCCCATCACAGAGTTTCTTCGAGTGGTCACAAAAAACTCAAATCTGAAACCCATCGAAAACTTTGTGGACGGACGGCTGCCTTACTTACCCGATGGATCGCTGCTGAAGGTTCGTTTTTGTTACACTCCGATCCATTTCATCGTTGACAGCTTCCCGAAGGGCACCAAGCAAGAAGAAATCGACTCGAAAAAGTGGGAGTACCAACGTCTTGGGTATCGATACTCCTGGCTGATCGACGGGGAAGAAATGGAATGCGACCCGTCCGACCCATCCAAACAGGAAATCATCAAGAGAGCCGAACCGCTCAAGGAAGAACCCAAGATTAGGATGAAATTCTCCACGGACGACAGCGGGAAACTCTTTTACTGGTGAGGTAAGCCATGCAGATGAATCATTCGGCTGTTTGGTTGTCCCAGTTGAGCCGCACCGTGGCCCAGACCCAGGACAAACAAGCGAACGACTATTTCCGAGGCATCAAGGCGTTCATGCACCTTGTAACCAAGGGTTCGACGACCGTCAAACTCGGCGTCTACGGATACGACTATCTCGGAAACGAGTTCACAGTCGGAGAAGTGACGGCCAGTTCCACAGGAGATACGTTGCTCACCGTTTATCCGGCCATGACGACGGGTACTGGATTCATCAACGATGTTCTGCCGCGCAACTGGCACCTGAAAGTCACTCCGTCCGACGCTAACGCAAACGTCTACTCGGTCTGCTACGACCTGATTGCTTGAGGTGTAAACGTGTCATTCTCGTTGCCACAATTCACAGATAGAATCCGGCAATATCTGGACGACACGACCACCTCGCATAAGACGGTCGAGAATCTCACGTTCCTAGTGGTCGGGGGGAATGGTTCCCGAAAGTCTTTCGTCCTATCGAAACAAAACTTGGTTCCGAGCGCAACACTGGCGGACGTGAACAAATCAGGATTTGTTTCAACTGGTTTCACGGTGGACACGGCAAACGGGATTATCACGTTTTCGACCGCTCCGCCGTTGTCTACGGTTGTCACGAATCCGACGAGCCTTGAAGTCCTGTCCTATTACCAAGAGTTCACGGATACGGACGTTCAAAAGTTCATCGACTACGGCCTGAATAAGATCGGGGTCATGGGCTCGGACGTTTCTAACGATTACCAGAACGTGACCGCACCAAATTTCAACGTCGTGTGCCTGTACGGGGCTTCGGCGGGGTTTTCGGCTCTGGTTTCCAGATACGCCAAGTTCGTGGACACGTCGGCGGATGGGAAATCGTCCAGCAAGTCGAAAATTTGTGAAAACTACAAGAACCAGGCCGAGGACTTCGAGAAGCGAGGGGACGCCGAACGCTTGGCCGTACAGGGATTCCGACAGGGACGGTCAACCGTTGCGAACCTGAAAGTTAACAGCAACGTTCCGCGTTCCGCGATGTGGACGCCCAGACGATGAACCAGGAACAATACCTCGGAGAGGACGGAGAATCCTCAAGGTCGCTTGTCCAGGATCAGCAGAGGTCTTTTAACCGATTGGTGGTGCTGAAAAGGTTTTCTTCGTTCACGCCTTCGGTTGAAGGTACGTCGGCGGGCGTGGCTCCGACAAGGAATTACGTCTACATCGAGGCATCGGTTTCTTTCAAGTTGGTTACAGGCAAGGACATCCTGTTATCCAATGGGCTTTACGCGATAGGTGACGCGGAGACGACTTCCTTACTCCCAATCATCGCGGCAGATGGAAGGACTGGGGCCGAGGCCGACAAGATGATTATCGACGGGCAGGATTACACGCTCGTCGGCAAGCCGTGGCCGGTCCCGATGGCGGGTGGCGTGATGCAGTATCGGGCCGTTTGGCGGAGGGCGTCATAATGCTATCGCTCACGATCAAAATGACACCCGAACATCCTGCGGCCGAGTTCGAAAAGTTCGAAAAGTGGTTTCCGGGGCAGTTGCAGGCGGCACACATGGGACTCGTGTTGAGAATTATGGAGCGTTGCGCCATGTGGTCACGGAGAGATACCGGGAGACTTCAGGGCGGGTGGATTGGGTTGGCCCGTGCGGTCGGATATCCTATTGATCGTTCGTTAGGGACTCCCAAAGACCCTGCGGCACAGGCCGAGGGCGTTGCATCGTCCTACGTGATAAATAATTACCTTTCCACGGTAGTCACGAACGGCGTGGAGTACGCCGGATATCTAGAAAACAGCGCGGGGATTTTCGATCAAAGCGGTAAACAGGCCTTTGCTCCATCTCCATATCGAGGAATCATGGACGCGATAATCCTTTTCCAGTTCGAGTACGCCAGGAAAATGGAAGAGGCTTTAAAGGTAATGGGCGAAAAGATCATGAACGCCCCGACAACCAATGATCCGTGGATTGACTTCGGTCCTCCTGACCCAACGGGGGCTACGGAATGACAATCGGAACGCTTCCGGCGATTGTTGCGACGGGCAAGGAAAACGCGCTATATTCTTTCGCACAGTACATCAAGGACCGCATCGCGGAAGCGTCTCTCGCAGGGTTGACGCTGGGAAAGTCCGTACCTGTCTACGACCTGGGATACGAGGAAGCAATAGGCCCGACTGGAATATCCATCTCGGACGCTGGTGCACCACAACTCGGGGATCAGGCCATCGGAAGGGTCTTGGGTGGTGGGAAACGCGGTCGTACGGAACAGACACAGGTAGAGATATGCGTCTGGGACACGAACAACGACAGCGTTAGGGATGCGGAACGGTTCGCCCGTAGGTTGCGCGACCTAATCAAGTACGCGGTGCAGAACGCAGGGATGGACGACGGGAACGGCGGGCAGATTCTTCCGCCGATTCGTCTTTATCAACCCGGGACGGTACCGGTTGATACTGGCTCCCTCATCCAGCATCCTAGGGACGTTGCTTCGATGTGGTTGGAAACCTTCATCAAGGACCAACCAGACAAACCAAACGAGAAACGGTACAGGATCTTGTGCCGCATCAAATGGGAATGGTACGAGTGAAAGGAAAAAAGTCATGAGCAATCCTGGTACGTCAGCACAGGGGATACTGAGTAAGGCTTGGATTATCAGCGCAAACCACGGACGCGCACTTTTGCCCGTGGCGGATACGCTCAACGCCGGTGACAAATTCGGCACCAAACTCATCGACGAGCAGGGCAACCCGGCCCCAATCCTGAACACCCAGGTATACAACGGTGCCGACTTTTCCTTCGACATCTACGAGACGGACATTCCAGTTCTGTACGCTCTTTTGTACGACCTGGACCCGGCCTCGTCTAAATTCGTGGTTCGTCCCGAGCTTCTCTACCAATGCAAGTTCACGCTTCTGGTCGTTCAGTATCACGCTCAGACCGGAAAGGTTTTCCAGGCCAAACTCCTGGAGCAATGCCACCTGAGCGATGCCAGCGAATCGAGCGCCCGCAGTTCTGACCTGAAAGTATCTTTCAAGGGAACCGCTACGCGCATGACCAAGACCAAGGGTCTCGGCATCTGGTATTCCAGAGTGGTGCAGCCAGCCCCGAAGTTTGTTACCGCAGACGACGTTTCATTCGTCGGTTCATCGGCCACTCTGGCGAAAACGCCTTACTCGGTCGCGCTACCAGGAGTTGGAGGGACAACCGAGAATTGCATCTGCGCCATGAAAAATCGAGTCCGTCAGGACTCTGGTTTTACTGTTTCTGGTGCGTCTTTCTCGGTTTCAACAACTCCATCGACCTACGATGTGTGGGACGTGTTCACTCCCTACGACGACAGCATTTAAGGAGCCGCCATGGATCCGAAAACTGCAAGAGAATGCTCCGACTTCATGAAGCTTTATGGCGAAGAAGGTCCGATCACGTTCAAAGTCGGAGAGGTGGAAGTCACAGCGTGGCTTCGAAACCTTACGGCCAGGGAATTCATTCACACGGGCCAACTGTTCAACGAAAACTACGAGGCAATGAAAGAAAAGGGTGTGGATGAAAATGGTTGCAAGTTTGCGGGCGGAGAAGCTTTAAAAATTCAAACGCTTCTTTACTGCATCCGAACGAAGAAAGATGGCCCTGCCCTTTTCTCTGGACCCCGCGAGGTTTTACAACTCAAGTCCATCGTCCGTGATGAGATTTACTTAGCTTACTGCAAACGCTACGAGTTGACGGAGGATGAAGTGGGAAACTCGTTGAGGGCGAGAATAGATTCCTGAGAGAAGAAGTCGTTCTCGCCCGCGAATTCCCAGGAGCTTTGCCTTTCGGAAGACATCCAAGCGATTGGACACAGGCACAGAGACAGTCCATAATCTGTTTCCTAAATCGAGAAGCACTCAAACAAAAGATGAACAACGGGGAAGAAACGTGGTCTAACTTCGGAACCGTTCCACCTTCCGAGAGGGGATAATACATGCCGCAGGAAGTTTCCCTTCTCATTCAGTCGCAAAGCAATACGACTGGACTTTCCAAAGTCACATCTGGACTCAAAGACCTAGAGAGCGGGGTTGCATCCGCATCCGACCAGTCCGAAAAACTAGGGATGAATTACGAGGCGCTCGGGAAAAAAATGGAGCGCCCTCTAGGTCGGGTTGCATTCCATGGTCTGGCCTCTGATATTCTAGGTGCAAATGGGGCAATGGAAAAAGCCGGAAGTGCCACCGGAGCTCTTACCAGTGGACTTCACGCGCTTGGAGACGCCGCTATTTTTGCTGGCGGCGAATTTGCAATGATCGCTATTGGAGCGGTAGCGGTATACGAGATATATGAGAAGCTGCACTCCAGATCGGTAGAGACTACAGCGGATTTCAAAACTAATTTGCAGTCGATGATCGAAAACAGGGAGTCCATGAAGGGACTCGTTGAGGACACGAGTAAATATATATCTTTGACGGTGCAAGAAAAAAACGCGATTATTGAAAACACAGGTGCTCTGAAAAAGCAAATTATTGAAAAGGCCAACAGCGCAAAGCTGGATGCCGAAAGTACCAAAGATGCAAACGATAGAAAAATAGCCGCCTTAGATGCCTATGAAGCGGCTAAAAAAGGAAACACATTAAACGAGGTATACAGAAACTCCTTGGCTGGTTTGAGGGCTCAAGGATTACAGGTCATTGATATTGACAAACAAAGAGCCTCAATTACAGAAAAAAATAGCGAAGCGACCCTAAAACTTGCGGCGGCAAACAATCTTCTGAACGAAATGGATAAAAAGGATTCTGGTAAAAAAAATGACTCGTCTTTGATCAACGAAGTTAATGACGCAATCATGAAGCGAAACGCGTCCATGAAAAGTTCCATCACGATCATGGAATCTTTACAGGTTCAGGAGGGAAAATTATCCAACGCCGAAAAACAGTTTATTGCCACGACTGATCCCATTAAAAAGAAATCTTTAGCTGATGAAATACAAGGGCTTAATAAAAAAATACAAGCCGAAAGAGAAACGCTTAACAAAAGCCGAGAAATTGAAAAGCAAGAAGAGGCTGTTCTTAAAAAAAGAGCCGCTTCATACGACAAATATCTATCAGCTGCGGCCGATAGCGTGGAAGCTCACGGGAAAAAGATTGTATTCAACGGAAAACAGTTTCTCGGAGAGGAATTGAAAGACGCAGCAAACCAAGCTGCAACGTACCTAGAAATTCAGGCCGCTAAATATTTCGGTTCTGGAAACTATGCTATGGGAGCAGCCGCTCTTGCCGCCGCCGCCGCCGTTAAATTAGCCGCCGCTGCGGGAGCCGCACTACTTGAGTCGTCCGATTCCGGTGGAGATATTAATTCTTCGTCCTCATCCTCAACGGCATCCGACAGTACTCTAAGCGATTCTTCGAATACTACGTCAAGCCAAGGGACCACGTTAACGATCAACGTTTCCGCCATGCACGTTGGATCCACCGCCTCGCTGGCAAAATTCCTTGGAGACGTGATTAACGAAGGAGTGAGTCAGAACAACGTAAAAATTAAAGCCACGCAGATTGTTGGTCGTGGCGGCGCATTCGTGACTGGATAACCAATGGGAACCACAAAAATAGCGTGGATGCAAAAAGACCGCGACGGGTTCGCATTTCGCGAGGATTTCGAATGCGATGCCTTCGTGTCGAACGAACAATGGCTAATTGTTCAAGGCGTTCCGGATTACACTCCCGATCTGGCTGCGTCTGGTAGTTTTTCGCTTCCTTTAGCCGGTTCCCAAGACTCGTCCGGATTCCCGCTGATCCTGAAACGAACCGTGGCAGACACTTACCTGGCTACTGGTTTTTTTGCGACGGTATGGTACTACGACACGATGGACGCGGTTTTACCCGGTCCTTTTTTCAAGGTTTCAACGGATTCAGGAAAGTTTTTTCAGGTAGGAGTCAGAAACGCGATCAGTACCACCAAATACGTCTGCAATCCATCGGGGAATTATTCGGAGGATTCTTTCTCGGCGTCTTCAGTTTCCAGGTCTTTGGGCTGGCACAAACTACAGGTTCGGGTAGAACCAACTACACTATCTGGCAAACAATTTTGGATTTATATCGACGATACGACCGTGTTGTCTGGAACATTTAACGGCTCGGGAAACATGTACCCGACGGTAAATCTGTGCGCTGCGACGGTTGGAGTGGTGACCGACTCTTTTGGGAATTTTGACGATCTGCGTGTCCAATACTCCGCATATGCTTATATCCGAGGATACAACAATCATCGGGTCATTGTATCGGGCGGATTGTTGGACAGTTACATAACGGGTCAAAATGCTTTAACTTTTACTCCGCCGGTTCAACTCGCAAAAAATTCTAACGATTTAACCGTCAGCCAATGGTCGGACCACACCAAGCCTCTCATTTATTGGTTCAGCCGAGAATTCAACGGCGGTGACATCTACACGATATTCGAGGTGGATTTCGGAAGAAAGGCGACTGTTTTTCAAAGCACAGAAAACGCGCTTTCTTCGTATAACACGTCCGTAAATGGTAGGACCGAAACCATTAAACCAGGAAGGAGTAAATCTTTACTGTTTACGGTTAGAGCCCTAGACGGGGACCAATGGCGGAAGTTGGAATACAACTTTTTCGACTACGCAAGCGCGGGCAATCCGTTTTCACTTTTGGTCGATTCCGACGATGCCGTTTACACCCGCGCATATCCGCAGGGTTTTATGACCTCAAACGACATTTTCACAGTTGATCCTGTCCTTGGTCAAACCTATGCCGGGATCACGGTAAATAATTACTATGCTTTCGAGAAACAGGACAGATCGCGCGAAATGATGGCGCAGATTACGCTAATCGCAAACGGTTCAGTTTATCCGGGTGACATTCCGACAAACGTCTTTTCTGCCGGAGATACAATCCGTTCTCCGCGATTTTTCCCGATGATGATGTTGGACCCAGCGGGTAAAAAAAGCGGGATAAGCTACACAGACATCAAGGTCCTTCGGCAGGACTGGACGGCGAACATGGTGGAGTACATACCGTGAGTATCACCGGATCTAACAAAATCTCGGAAATGACAAGGGCTCTGGCGAAGAAACCTTTGTACTACGTCCAATTCGGACCCGTGGGTGACGGTTCAATAGTTCCGGCGCTGATCGACGAATTTTCAACCGGGATAATTTCAAATGCTACCAAAACAAGAAAAGACTGGATGACCGTCCCAAGCGGAGGATCGCAGAGCGTGGATGAGTTGGGCGGTACATCCACCATTGGTCAAATACAATTTCAACTACAGGACGTTGGTGGATATGTGACCAAGATGGTTTCCACCTACAAAATGAAAAACCGAGTGACTACGGTATACGCCGGTTATGTGGGATTGCCAGAGAGTCAATATATACCCATTTTTCGAGGTCTACTTAATGCAGTCAGATTGTCGTCGGATGCGGCATCATGGACGTTCTCGGTCATGGATTTTCAGCGGATGGCTAATACTACGATATTTAACATGGAGTCCCAGACTCAATCCGATGTTTCGGCCACCGACATGCACCTAACGATAGACCCGCCACCGTCAACCACTTCCCCTTGGTTCGCTCCAACCACCGCATGGGGCGAACGTGGTTCTGTAAATTTCCTGATCGTGGACGATGAGATAGTTTCCTACTCGTCCTGGACGGACAACGGGAATAGCGTAACCGTTAATTTATCTCAGCGAGGACTTTTTGGGTCTCAACCGAAAAGCCACAATTCCGGTGCAACCGTTGACGCATTTATTTTGTTGCAGGGTAACCCGTTAGACATATACATGCAGATACTAATGAGCAAAAAAGGAGATAAGACCAACGGTCCATATGATGTTTTGCCTTATGGTCAGGGGTGTGGGATCGATCAAAAATATATAGACGTTAAAGGCATCGAGGCTCAACGCGATAGATTCGTTCCTAATTTGACGATGTGTTTTGAGGTAAAAAGCAGTTCTGACGGAGAAGACGCCCAGGATTTTACGGAGTCTGAAGTTCTAAAGGTCCTGTTGGCTTTCCCGCTGATAAAAAACGACGGGAGACTGTCGGTTAAAAAGTGCACTCTTCCTTTTGCCACCGATATAACGGCTCATTTTTCAGATGACAACATTGTAGGAATTCCGACCTTCGACTTGTCCATCGAGTCCAACAAGTTATTTTTTAACGAGGTCGATTTTCTTTATGACTATGACCCCGTGTCGGATGAATACACAAGCGAACGGGTGAATCTGGACTTGGACAGCGCGGCGGCAGCCGATGAACGCGCGGCGTTCCAGGTGAAATCAAAAGGGGTTCGTGGTGGGATCGTGCTTGGCGGGGATGAAATGATAGACAGCTACGCCAAGCAGATTTTTTATAGGTACGGAAAAGGATGCCCGACCATAACTCTGGAAACTCACTACTCGCAACTGATGGTTGAGTTGGGTGATTTCGTAGATATTACGTGCTCATATCTTCCAAATCTTTTTTCGAGGTCGAAGGGGGGCACTCCGATACTCTGTGAGGTGGTGGACAAGTCTATTAATTTCCAGTCCGGTAGGATATCATTCACATTGAGGGCGACGGGGTACATCTCTACGGATAGATGGTGCATCATAGGACCCAACGACCTACCTGATTACGCATTGGCCACGTCGGAGCAACGGAACTACGGATATATCTGCAACGATAACGGTCTGATGCCATCGGGGGAGAAAGGATACAAGATCACACCATGACATGGCCCATCACCGACGCTAGGATTGCACCCGATGCCCCAGTTACCACCGGCCTCATGCACGACATGAGGGATAGGGTCGCGTACATTGAGGGAATTTCCGCTGGATCGGACAACTCGGCCAATATCCCCCCTATCCTGAACGGATCGTTCGAACTCGACACTCCCGGAACAACTCAACCGAACGGATGGACTTTTTCCGCGCTTAATGGTGGGTCCGGTTCGGTTTCGAATTCTGACGCTTCGCATGGGACGCAATGTTTCCGAGTTACGCACCCGGGCGGGGCTTCTACTGGTGGTGGCGTACTCACCGCGCAGACTATCCCGGTTTCTGTTGGACAAACTTTCTGCTTGGGATTTGAGACGTATGCCACCAATCCAAACATACGCATGAAGGTCGATGTCGGATGGTATGACTACTCCGGTTCACTCATCGGAGGATCGACATTCAACGTTGTGGATCTGAACAATGGAGCGTATCCATCAACGTGGACACCTTTTAGATACAACATGTTCCCGATAATGACTCCATCACGCGCCACGCTCATGCAAATTGCGATAACGCTGGGTGCGGTTGGAACGGACCCGGGCGCTTCGACCAACATTTACATCGACAACGTTTCAATTTCTCCTCGCACTCGATACTCGGAGTCGATTAGTTACCTGTCGCCCGGGACCTACAATTGGACGTGTCCAGCGGGCATCTACGACGTAATGGTTTTGGCGGTTGGTGGGGGGGCGCAATACGTCAACGGAAACAACATCACTAATGTTTGCGCCGATGCTTGTTTTTCTTCGCAAAAAGTTACTCCCGGAAAAATTTATACCGTGGTTGTTGGCGTTCGCGGATGGGCTCGAGCTCCGGAGGGGATGGTTACTGGACAAGCGACCTCGTTTAACGGGATGTCGGCTGGTGGGGCTGTTTTTAACGGAGATAGATCTAGCAGTAATTACGACCTACGTTGGTTAGCAAACCAAAACTCCATATATTCCACGACTGGTAGCCCGTTTGGATGCGGATCCGTTAGTGGGATGATACACATCAGGTACTGACATGCCACAGGTTAAACAGGGTTACAACAACGTACCGCAAAACACTCCCATTGACCCGTCTACGGGTTACGCGGAGATCGGAGACGCTGAGTCAACTGTGATCCTTTCATTGGACCGGTATGGGCATGTCGTCCAGGCCGGGACCACTCCCATCCCGAACATCCCTAACGGTCAGATAACGCTCTCTGGAGACCCCAACGACGTAGTGTGTGGAGACGGTCAATCTCGCCCAATGTCCAGCATGGATTACGTCGGTAGATTAATGTTCAAGGGCGACGGAGGACTGATATACAACGGTCTGGGTGAATTGCTACTGAAAGGCGCGTCATGAGCAGCGGACTGCATAGAGACGCAAATTTCAGCACGACCGATAAAACGCTGGACGACCTGCACATCCTCGGGTACATCGTGGATACCGTTGCGGATCTGTCCACGATCACAACGGCGTCCGAGGGCCGGGCCGCTATGGTCCGGTCCCCGTTGTCCCTGTGGTTGTACGGCAATGACTCGTTTTGGCATCCAGCCGCTAGTGGTTCAGGTTTCATTTCTCCTGTTTTTGTGGTAGATAATGGGGTGGCAATAGGTGTGGGTAGTTACGCGCTGAACGTCCCGACCGACTCGTCCCATCCGATTTCGTTGGATGCCGGAGAGCAGTCGGTCATCTACCAGACGCAGAACCACACGGCCACCATCACCCTGCCGGCTGGATGCAGTTGGAACGACGGCAGCATCGGGCCCAAGGTGATGGGGTTCGGGGACGTGATGCGGGTGACTTACCTGGGCGTGAACCACGTTTATTTCGTCGAGTACCAAGCTACGGGGGCGCAAGGATGAAACGTATCATCACAGGGCTGTGGCTGGCGGCAATGTGCATATGGACCTGCCCCGCGCACTCCCAGACGGCCACGTTCACTCCTACCCCGACCGCCACGCCCACCCAGACATGGGTCTTGAGCCCCACCCCGTCCTACCGTCCAACCGGGCCCATGGCCGTGGTCACACCTGGACGCGGCGCCCAGATGGTCCAGAGCATCCCCCAGGACTGGGTGGCGAACCTCCCGGCATCGATGCAGGTCGCGGTATACGCCCCGACACCACTAACGCCCTACGCTGTCCCCTACACATCGGGTGGTCGAGCATTGTTTGATACTCCATTATTTTTTTATCCTGGTGGTAATTTACTGTCCACTGGTGTCGAGATAAACGTGCAGGGAGCGCTCACAACCAACAGCAACAGGGACAACTTAGTGTCTCGCTCGTTTTCCGACTTAACGTGGGGCAGCATTGGTTATAGTTCGACCGTCAATGCTTCAGCCTTAACCATTAATGCTCCGATTTTTGTTGGTTTGAATCCAATACATGGAGTTCCTACCCCATCATCCCTCACGGATGCGGCCAACAAAAAATACGTATCAGATAATTATGTCCCCTACTCCGGGGCTGTTTCAGATGTGGACCTCGGATCAAAAAACATCTCTACATCCGGGGCTGTTACCGCGAACGGCGTGAGTAGGCTCTCTGATGTACAGTCCGGTACAAACAACAATTTCTACAACATCATTTCCTTAGGTGACAGCAAAAATACTAGTGGCTCATTGGGGATTAGTCCCGATAACATTGCGACATATCCGGGTATGTTTGGGTATCCGGGAAACAACGCCATTTTTATTTTTGCTTATGCCGGTAGAACGCTCCGTCAACAACTGACTGACATGGGGGCATGGCAGAGCGTTGCATTTTCTCCATATTGCGGATTACATGTGTTCACATCGTGCATGGGAACAAACGACATCTGGCAAGGAACATCTCCCGGATTGGCGGAGGGGTATTACTGGGCTGTCTGCAATCACGCTCGTCGAATGGGTGCAGACATCATCGTAGCGGAGACGCTCCCGTCGATCAACTACAACGGAGCGGACAAAGAGGCCAACCGTGTCGCGTATAACGCGCTCATCCGTGCCGACTGGCCGAAGTTCGCCGACGCTCTATCTGATGTCGGTAGCGATCCGAACCTTGGGTGCTCAGGTTGCGCCGCTGCTGACACTGGACATATATATATTCAATCCGACGGTTTACACCCGACGGGTTTGGGCGCAACCATCATTGCTGGGTATCGCAGCGCTGCCGTTTCCCTCGCCGTAAATAAAGGACCTAAAGGCCCTGACCCAGTATGTATCGCCACGGCGGTCAATACCTCCGTCCCTGTGGCCGTCGCCACCGCAAACGCTTTCCCCGCCAACCTCGCCGCCACCATGACGCCCCTTGCGGCAAATGCCGTGGCAACAGAGGTCGCCGCGAGACAGACGGCCATCGCGGGGAATATCGCATGTGCTTCAGTTAGCACGGCCCAACTCACGCTTGGGGACGCGACTCCGGAACTTCAGCAAACACCGATTCCAATTATAAATGTTCTTGAAAGTATTGATTGG
>Ga0172381_10001909_pt1 | contig 23799 bp, 41 predicted proteins | sample Leawel6488metaG_FD_119754 | JGI IMG/M metagenome (GOLD analysis project Ga0172381, IMG submission 119754) | Leachate microbial communities from a municipal landfill in Southern Ontario, Canada - Leachate well 64-88 metaG | ecosystem: Engineered > Solid waste > Landfill > Unclassified | place...
GCTGAAATCGGCATAGCGGAAATTGGCAGAGCTGAAATTGGCAGAGCTGAAATTGGCAGAGCTGAAATCGGCAGAGCGGAAATCGGCAGAGATGAAATTGGCAGAGCTGAAATCGGCATAGCGGAAATTGGCAGAGCTGAAATCGGCATAGCGGAAATTGGCAGAGCTGAAATTGGCAGAGCGGAAATCGGCAGAGCTGAAATTGGCAGAGCGGAAATCGGCAGAGCGGAAATCGGCAGAGCTGAAATCGGCAGAGCGGAAATTGGCAGAGCTGAAATCAAATAATTTAAAATTCCATTCTTTAAAATTTATATCAAATTTAACTTCGATAAAATTTTTACTTCTTATTTGTTCTTTTGTAACTCCTGATTTCAGAAGTTCTTTTAACATTTGATGCTTTGTTTTCATAATATATGTTTTTTATTCGTTCTTTATTGCTTCAAACTCTATTTTAAACCGACCCGCTAAATATTCAGCAAATCGTTTTTTATCCCAACTTTCGGGAAGTCTATCGTGGTTTATTTTTTCGACCACTTCATTTTTTATAGAATCACATAAGTTTTTTACAAAATTCCTTTTTTCGGACTTATTCATTTTTTTACCGTTACTTATTTGTTAGTAATTTAAGTATTTCGTTATAGCTTAATTTTTCCATCCCATCAATCGGTTCGATGCAATCTTTTCCGGTAACAGAATCAAAAAAATATTTACCAATGGTGAAGTAAGCATCATTTTTTAGTTCCGTTTTTTGCATAACTAAATTAGGAAGACTATTTTTTAGATCAGAGCAAAACCATAACTCTAATATTTGTTTCTGTTGTTTTTTCGTTGCTTTCATATCCTTGTTTTTTTTATGTTAGTTTCTTTCAAAAATCAATTTAGAATTATTACCCGGCTGCCCGTTTATTTGATAGGTAAATTGCTTAAAACAGTCAACCTGTTTTATTATGCTTTTTATCCCTCTATTGTCAAAAAAAGCAATACAATATTTTTCCCGTTTATCCTTTCCTTTCGACTTAAATTTTACTTGATAGGTATGAATAACTTGAAAATTGTTTGCATCGCTAATTATTTTAGTTATTTCATTTATCCTACCTTCATAAGTATCAACAAATGTTTCTTCGCTCAATTTATACATAACCTTGTTTTTTATGTTAATCCTATTAAAATGGTAAGTACCACAATGACAATAGTAAAGATTATTTCTTCCTTTGTCGGCTTAAATTGTTGTAAATTCATTTTTTAACCCTCCGTTATTTAATTTTGAGCTGAAGTTAAGGCAGAAAAATAATCTTTATACAGAAATAAATTTTCCCAATACAATAACCCTTTTACGTTTTTTATTTGATAATCAAACAAATATATTTCTTGAACAGTTCCAATTCTTTGCCCGCAATTATCGGTGGGGCAAAAATAATACTCAGTAGCTTCCATAGTATTGTTTTTTATTAGTTAATAGTTCGCTCCCAACCTCCGAGGATTGGCATAGTTCCGATATTGAGCGAAAATGATTTTAATTTATTGCCTTAAATTCAATCATTCTTTTTACAAAAGGAATTGAATTTGTGCTTTTTTCGGTTGCAATATTGAGCAAAAATGACCCTCTATATTTTTTAGTTGAATCTAATTTGCACCTCATTATAAATGCCTTAGTTCCGTCTTCACAATTGACCTTCAAACTATCTGAATAGCTATATTGATACCTCAATTGTTTTGCAAATGTTTTTTTCCAATCCTGCGTTTTTGCTTTTTCCTGAATTTCACGTAATTTTTTAAGCTGCTCGGTTTTTTTCTGGTTTTCGCAAACTTTTTTCCATCCGTTTTTTGCACCCTCTTTAGTTGTTGAATGAAAATCTCCGCAAATATATCCGGTCACTTTTTTAAGCGAATAATATTGTTTTTCGCCTGTTTTTTCGTACCACCAACATTTTTTTGCTGATTGTTTTTGGTTTGGATAAATATAAGTGAACAATCCCCCGATATTTTCAGAGTTTTTAAAGGTATCAATGTCAATTTTAAGGTTAAAATACCCATGAGTAGCACGAAATTTTGAACTTCTTGCGTATTCTTCACAATCAGAATAACATGCGGTTAAATTATGTAAGGTTACAATGTATCTTGCACCCATTGAATAACCCATGCTTGGTAAGGCAGAAGCAAGGGAAAGCAATTTATCATGATACTTTTTTTGCATCTCAATTTGAAGGAATTCACGAACGGTAATTTGTTTTTTGTTTTCGCTCCGTTTTTCCCTTAGTTTTTCAATTTCCAGTAATCTTTTTTTAGTCATTGACTGGAAAATATCAAAAGTTTTTTTCATTTTGTCAAAAGTTGTCAAATTTTCAACTTCTGACCAATTTTCAACGTCGAAATGTTCAACCGGGAATTGTTTTAATACTTTTGTTTTTTGCGGATTGATTGACCACACTGTTTTTTCGTTTGAAACGGCAAATAATTTGCTTTTTTCATTAAAATAAGTCTTCATAATTCCACTTTTTTAAGAGAATGACCTCTTTTTTTTCTGCAATATTGCATTGTGCCCTTTTTCTGAGTCGAACAGAAGTCTAAGACTAACCATTAAGGGCAAAAAAGGCAGTCACTTACAAACTGCCTTTTACATTATTTATTTATCTATATTTTTATTAATTGTATTTTATAGTTTTTTATTTAGGTGGGCTTTTATTAAGTGTATTCATTTTCTTTGTTTTTAGACTTCTAATAAATTTATTTGCTGAGTTTTAAGAACTCAAAGAAACTATAAAGCGGGTTGTTAGATACCCGCAAACTAAAAATAATTAATCTTTTAAGAATGATAAAACTTTTTCTTTTTTGGACATAGGGAAAATCCAGCCCGCTCCGCACGTTAAACGGAAATTAAAACAGCCACCTAAGTATTTTAAATCTTCTTTTAGCGGTTTTGTTTCACCAATAACGACAAATGATTTTTCTGAATAATCAATAATTTGAACGTTGTTTTTTAGTGATACGCTCGATAGTTCTCTTCTAAAGTCGATATACTCAACTTTTTTATCCTCAATTTCCGGTAATTTTTCAACGTATGAAAAAGTACAAAAAACATATTTGTATGTTTGCAAAATATGTCCTTCAATTATTATTTCTGATTTTTCGTGATATTCATAAATGTCTTCCATTCCGTTAAAATGTCCTTCTTGAAATGAATCAATAAACTTTTCAAGTTGTTCGTTTTTTTCAGAATGATAGTATTTTACATTCATTGAATCCCCACCGCTAAAAACGTCGGTTGATACTTCAATTTTTTGCACCCCAAAAGTTTTTAAACAGTAGCTTTTTATTATTGAAGTGGTTTTTTTGCGGTCTGCCTTAATAAATTGGCTTAAATATAGTGCTTTTTTTTCGGCTTCTATTATTGCCTTATCGGATGCTATTTTTTGATCAATTTCAGCCTGTTTTTTGATGTTTTGCGCCTCGATTAGCATATTAGATAGGATATTTTGATCAATGCCAAAAAAAGCCATATCATAACCTTTTTCAAAATACATTCCAATTCCAAACTTTTTAGAAAATGGGTTAACATAATCTTTAGATTGAAGTAATAAGGTATCTTTTTCGATACATAAATACCTTAAACCCCATTGATCACTTTTTATGTCGTAAATAATCCAACTATTGCCGTTACTGCCTTTAGACTTACCATATCCATCTAAAAAAAGTATATCCCCAATCTCAGGAACTTCTTTTTTTATTTCCTGAATTGGTGTATTTTGTATTTTTTCGTCGAATTTTGCCAACCCTTCAAAGTGTGCGTTTTTTACTGATTTTTCGGTTGCGTTAAATTTGCCGTGATTTACTGACATATACCCGTCATTCATTCCAAAGGAGGTAATTACAACTTCATTGTTTTGTCTTGCTTCTATTTTCGTTACTGAGGTCGTAATATTGCCTGAACATCTTTTCATTGTGCAAATCTCAAATGTTTGTCCTTTTTCCGTTCTTATTGTTTTTGCCTGCCAACCGTGAAAAGATTTAAAAACGTTGGTTTTTTGTTCTGTTATAGCTTCCATAATGATCTGTATTAATTGTTTATTTTTTACTGTTCTTTATTACCTTAATTAATTGTTCTCTGCTACCTTCAAAAATGCAATTTTGTCCACCGTCAAAAATACAGATAACAGGATTTTCTCTTTGTTGGTATCTTTCCCCACTTCCAATATAGTTATCAATCGAAATGATTTTTTCATTGTCAATAAAGGCAGATATATAACCATTTTTAGCAAATTTTAAAGGTTATTTACTTTTTTGTTTGGAATGAAAGAAATGATAACAACAATTATAAAAATTGCCATTGGTGCAAAAAAATAGATTGAATTCATAATTTTTGAGTATTAAAGGTTAATATTTAGATATGTTTACAAAATATTTTGCCCAGCATCCTAAAACGTGTGGTTCACCTTGATTATTTGTTACCTGTAAATTTTCAAGAACATTACAAATGTGCCCTCTGTATTCCACTCCTTTTGTAAAGCTTTTGGTTTTGTCGTCGTGAAATAGATCTTTTTTACATAATACAATTGTTTCCATAATTTTAAGTTTTAAAAGTTAGTGGGATGAATGGAATCGAACCATTTTAAAAGCCTACTTTCATCCCAATTGAATTATGAGTTTTTAAACTCTTTTAATTCAATTTTGTTCTTTTTGCGCCATTGTTGCAATTTTGCACCGTCAAAAGATTGGTTAACGTGTAACTCAATTTTTTTACCAATTTTGCAAACCTTCACACCGTCAATGATTTTAAAATTTTCCATGATTCTAATTATTAAATTGTTAAACATAGTAAGCGCAAATAGTAATGAACTATACAACTTCTTTAGTTTTGCGCCTATAAAAAATTTCCCTTTTATTTATCGTTAAAAGGATGCAATCAATTTTATAACAAGTAAACTATAAAACCATTGTGTAAAACGTCGCTTTTACTCTGTTATCGTCAATGTTCCACTTTTTAAAGTTTTCAACCTTTCCAGCATATTAGAGTAACCTTTTAACAGGAACACGGGCAAAGGAATAAGAAGCACGACAAATAATTTTCAGTACAGTAAGAAAGTAGGTCAAAGAGCGGGTGTATTCTCTGATTGAATACTTTGTAAAGTACGGCATTTTAGTTGTAACCACAAAATAAAAAGAGTTAAATCTTCATCAAAAAAACATGTTGTAAAACATACTATCTGTTTAAAAATCATTATATTTGTGCTAATAATTTAGTCGAGAAAAGCAAATTTTGAGTATATGTTTAACGACATGGTTTAATGGTTAAAATAAAGTTGTAAAAGTCAATTAAAATACAAGTGTCATAATATTATGTTCAAAAGTTGTATAAAAAGCGACATTAAAAGATAATTCAAGAAATGATTAAGATATTCAGAAAACATATCTTTCAAATTTACCCGGTTAAATCGCTTAAAAACCGTACGTTGAATAACATATCAATGGAGTAATGAGCAATACAAACAGACATAAGGCAGAAGGAAAGTTCAACAATGGATTGATAGACTTAACAGAAGTTCCCCGAAATGTTTTAAAGGGTTGGAATAGATACAACTTCGATAAAGGTGAAATGAAACAAGAAAGGAATAAAAACAGACTAAAAAGTCTTAAATTAAGTGAAAATGACTAATGAATTACAGACAATAGATGAACATTCACTTATTAGAGAAGTGTCCAGTTATTCACTGATAGAACAGATTGAAGTATCCGACTTACCCAATGTTTTGAAGTTTCTAAAAATTGTTTCAAATTATTCAAACATGATAGATTTGCTTTATTCAAAAATTTAGCGTTAATTTTGCAATGACTTTTAAAGAATAGAGAAATGACAAGGAAAGACATAATAGAAGGAAAGAAAGAAAACTTAGAACAATTAAGTTATAATTGTCTAGTCGAATCAATTTTGAACTCTGTTTGCAATGTCATAAAAAACTCTTTCTATATCTCTGAAGACAAGAGAAACATTTTAAGCGATAACATAATTTACAAAATAAATTGCGAGTTCATCGACAAGGGAATAATAGAACCAACAAAACAAGAGTTATTTAAACATTCGACGAAATGATAAAGGATAATAATAAATCACTTTAAAAAATAGAAGGTTATGGATATTCAAGATAAGATAGATAAAAGAATAGGTAATCAGTTTTGGAAAATGAGAGACAAAGATGGAAGGAATAAGATATTTGAAACGCCCGAGGCTTTACTAAGTATTATTAACGAATACTTTGAGTGGGTGGATAATAACCCATTCGAGAAGGCAGAACAAAAAAAAGGGAATACAATTATTCCGAAAGAAAACAATTTAACGGATGAACAATTTAAAAAGATAACCAATCCTATTATCAATATACCTTCAAAAAGGCCGTATGAATTTGGCGAACTATGTGTATTTATGGGAGTTAATTCTAAATACTTTAATGATTTTGAAGACGGGCTAAAGGGAAAAACCGACGACATTTCCAAAGATTTTTCCGATATTATTACATATACGAGAGATAAAATCCATAGTTCTATTGTTATGGGAGGGCTATTGGGCACTGTTAACCCCATGATAGCCAGTAGGATAGCAGGATTGAAGGACAGGCAGGATATTACCAGTAACGACAATGAATTGCCAGTAATAAACATTTCCTTTCAATCCAAACCGGACACAGAATAGTCTCTCATTTCGACATACATATAATTGCTTTTCATCTCAATAGAGTATCCCAGTGTTACTCTATTGTTGTTTTATATAACTTCGTATCGTTAACTTAATACTGTTAAATAGAATAATATTACAACACAATGCAACTGTTTAATTATCAATGCAATACAACTAATAAAACAGTTCAATTCAATAATCATATTATCATAATAACAATTACAGGACACTATTATAATGATAGTTTAATGATATATTTACTTACATATTGTTACTATGCTATCGGGAAAACATATCATAAATACAGTTATTTGTTTGTTTTGCTTACTTGATTTATTGGAAGACTGAATAACATAAAACAATAATAGTTTTGATACTGGAATGAATAACCTTTTATCAATGTAGTCTATTAACCTTTGTTCGGTCAGTAAGGTAAGAACAGAACGGTTGAGTAGAATAGAATAGAGCACCAGAACAGAACGGGGGGGGGGGGAAAAAAACAATCCGCCGAAGCCTCTTTATGAATCCCAGAAATATTCCCAGCCTATTTTTACCCTTTAGCCTTTTTATCCACCTGCTATATTTCCCTTTGTTTTAGCCCTTTTAAGCCCTCATTACCTCCAACCACATAATTCACCAATTTAAAAGAGATTGTTTAATGGTAGTCTTAGAGTAGATGCTGAACAACATATTTCACACCTGAGTTACATTTTGTATTTTTGAAACATGAAATATATGGGATCAAAGAATCGGATAGCAAAAGAAATACTTCCGATAATATTAAAAGATAGAAAGCCCAATCGGTGGTATGTAGAACCTTTTGTTGGTGGTGCAAATATGATTGACAAGGTTGATGGACTCCGGATCGGAAACGACGTAAATAAATACCTGATAGCACTTTTAAAACATCTTCAGGAGAATATCCCGTTTAATCCACCTCACATCTCCGAGGATGAATACAAAAAGATTCAGCATCATAAATCTATTTATCCTGATTGGTTGGTTGGGTATGTTGGTTTTAATCTAACGTTTGGGGCTAAGTGGTTTGGGGGATATGGGAGAAGTAAGGCTGGGGATAGAAATTATGAAAATGAGGCTCAACAGAATTTAAAGGCTCAACAGAACAACTTAATTGGCATTGATTTTCGTTGTGGCTCTTATTTTGACATGGATATACCTCCAAATAGTATAATTTACTGTGATCCGCCGTATGCCGGGACTTGTGGCTATCACAATAAGTTTTACAGTTCTCAGTTTTGGGAGTGGGCAAGAAGAAGGGCAAAAGAAGGACACAGTGTATTTGTATCTGAATATGTAGCCCCGAAAGACTTTAAATGCGTATGGTCAAAAGAACTATTGTCTACGGTTTCACGGAAGGAGTATAAAACTAATGTCGAAAAGTTATTTGTTCCTGACTTTTGATGCCGTACAACATGTTCTTTTTGTTTTGTAATAACCTATTTGAGATTATATTTGTCAAAAACAAAATAACTATGAGATGTGATTTTAATGTTGATCCTATAATAAAAAAGGAAGAAGAAGATACTAAACTAAAAATTAGGGTCTTAAATCGTGTTGGGAGTAAATATTTAATAAAAATATACTGCATTTATACTTTTAGAGACAAAAAAGGAAGACCTAAAGAAATACCGCTTGCTTCAAAATTTACCGAGTCTGATTTTGTGGTCGGAAACGAATCTTATGTTAGTTCTGTTGATTCGTCCTTGTGGTATAAAGGAATATATATTATAGAGGTCAAATCAGAACATAATGTAGACTTTGTATTACCAAAAAATGCCGCACTAACATCTCAAATGGTTATTTTTAATATTTAGCATTTCCCAAATTTTCCCACTAAAATTTCATTCATAAGCGATTTTGTATGTTGTACAGCATATTTTGTAGGAAATTTAAAAGCAAATAAATACTTTTGTATGAATAACTCACGGATGGAGACAAACAAATGAATGTATTAGACAGTTTAATTGAAATCAGAAAGGAAAAGAAGATCAAACAAAGCGATCTTTTGATTACTCTAGGAATAACCGGAACAACTTTGGGGAAATATGAACGTCTGGAAAGAAGAATTCATCTCGACGAAGCCATTAAGTATGCAAACTATTTGGGATATGAAATCAGGCTAATTAAAAAGTAAATCATGAAAATAAGTATTAATTGTGAAAGCGTAGAAATTTCATCCAATGGACGAGCATCCATAGGTGTTGATATAACTAATTGTGATATAGATGAAATTTTAGACGAATTTGACGAATCTACAATAATCAATCATTTCAGTAAAGAAAAAATGCTTGATTTAATCGGAAAAAACGAGGCGATGGAGTATTTTGATTTGATTGAAAATAATGAATAAAAACAAATAATTTATGAAAACACCAGAACAAATCAACAATGAAATCGAGGCAATAAAAGCTTCATTTAAAGACGACAAAGGTAAAATTCCGTATCGCAATAAAGGTGTAATTACTGCCACCAACAAGCAAATAAGGCTATTGCTTCAATGCAAGTCTTATCTCGAAACTAATCCCCGTGAAGCATTTGTTGAATCAGAGCTCGCAAGAATTGAGCGTACAATCACTATTTACGATAGTAGATTTGAGCAATGGCAAAAAAATACTCCAAAGGCTTTATTTGAAGGGAAAGACCCACGAAAGTTCTATGAATCTATCAACGAGTATTCTGCTTTGAAAAATCAAATCAAAACGTTAAAATATCTACTTGACAAATAATATCATGGAAATCGAACCGTTTAAAATAAAAGTTACTCCTGAGCAGTCAAGGATAGTTCAGGAGGTGTTGTTTGCTAATGGAATTAGGTGGTGCGGAAGTGCTTGTTCGGTCACACATACCGACAAAAGATACTTACTAATGATAGATAACCTTATTGGATGGTGTGAACTAGACTCGTATTATTCGGAGGATGGAATTTCTGAACTTACATTTGAACAATTCCAAGAATTATACTGCCAGACACAACCCAAAATTATATTAGAGCATAATCCAAAAGGAATTCATTGGGTTAGTGGCCACCTAAAATCCATCGCTGATAAAGCTATTATAGATCAGCAAGAAATCGACAGCCGACTTCATGAATATGGCTACAATATTCCACAACAAGAGTTAGTACCTAGACCTGACGACCGACTTAATAAAATAATCGAAAGATTAGATGGAATAATTGAGTTAGGAAATAAAATAGTCGAAATATTATGTGCGCCAACAGACGGAGATGAAATAGACGATTTTGAAGTTAAATTTCATGACTAAATGGAAAGAAAGCAATGGTTTATAGATCGTATTGGCAAGCGAGTTTGGAGAAACATTACTTGCGAATGTTGTCATTGTCAACTATTAATGTCTACTGGAATACTTGTAAGAGATGAATTTCATGCAAATTATTTAAGCGAAATGGAAGCTGAATGTGGTTATAAATATTACGATTCAAAAGAAGAAATGGAAAACATAGAACTTAATAATTAGAAAAATGTTATCCGAATTGAATACAAAACTATCTGAATTACAAAAAGATAAAATAATCTTAAATCAAAAAAGTTGTCTAAAAAAAATATTTATATCGACATTTCTGAATCTTCAATCGAAGAAATAAGGCTACTTTTAGCTTATTTAAAGGATAGGTATTTCTTTGAAAAGATCAATGCCAGACTTGTTGATGAATTAGCTCAAAACAGGTTTACAATGGTCTTAGATGGCGCTGAAAAAATTTGCTATTTGGAAAACGAGCGATATGATAACTCAATGACTATTTTAGAATTCAAGAAAAATAAACTTTATAACTAAAAAATGGAATTAAGGCAAAAATTAGATCGGGCGATATATAATTACGAACTATTATTTATTTCTCACATGGGATTTGAATATCCTGAAAAATGGTGGGCTGGAAATCCCGGAACAATACTGGCAATTAATGACTATTACTTTTCATTTGATGATATTCAAAAAGTCATAGACAATCAGTATCCAAAAGAAAAAGTATTTGAATGGTACGACTATTGTGTCGAAAATGAATCTAAAATAAACCTTGAATCATATATTAGAGGCGCAAGAGATAAATTCAAAGTCTATTTATCTGCTCCAATCTCAGGAAGACCCTTAATGGACGCAATTACTGATTTTACGCAAGCTAAAATACTAGTTCAGGAAACTGGGCATATTCCAGTAAGTCCATTAGATGAAATAACATTTGATAGAGATTGGATTGACTACATGATTATAGATATTGAAGAACTATCAAAGTGTGACCGTATTTGGTTCTTTAGTATGCTACCTGATAGTAATGGAGTAAAAATAGAACGTGCAATTGCAAATAGTTTTGGAATAAAGGAATTTAAGTTAAAATAAACCGTATATTTGTCTAGGGTATTTAGTTTGAAGTTTTTCATAAGATTTGTTTTGTCCGGCAGTAAGATTTAAGTCTACTGCCGGATTTTTGTGTTATAAAACATATTGAAAGTTGAAATAATTAATTAAATTTGTAAATCATTAGAGTATAGTTTTATTAATTTATTCATTAAACATTAGAGTATGAAAACAAATTTAGAGGAATTAAACTACCGATTTAGAAAAGAACTCCTAAACAATTATGGTTATCGCTGCTATTTTACGCTTTTGCATTCGGTTGAATCAGGTGAATTAAACAAATTTAATTATAATTCATGGGTAAAATCATTGTTTAAAGAAAACGGAAAAGAGACTACCGAGGTAATTGAAGAGATAGAGGCTTGCTACGACGAAAATCTTGATATTAAATCAGAATATTGGGGAATGGAATATTATCGAAATGGAAACTTAATAGACATTTTGAATCTAAGTGAAGTTATATCGTCATGGGTAAGTCTTTATTTTCAACATAGCCTTAGTCTTTCTTGTGATTGGGCGTGGAGGATCGGGATGGGAATTATAAACTCACATACTCCCAATAATTTTTTTAATTATTGCGACAGGGAGGGCATTAAAGAGCCATTAAGTAAGAAAGAGCAAGTTAAATGGGCTAAATCTATCGTCGATGAAAATAGTTAGAATTTCCATAAATAAGGACTGCATCCTGCTTATAAATAATTTTATTTCAGGAATGTATTTTGAGGGAGACATCAAAAGAGAAATTGTTAAGGAAATAGGATTTGATACAGTTAATTACACTGATAAAAATTATAGCTTATCGTATGATGGAATAGATCACTACTGTCACAGTAACGAACCATACTATATATCGCTTCGTTACTGTATGATAGTTGATATGGATAAATATAATGAGGCGAAAGTCAAGTTTAACGAAATGATTATTAATAGATTTAAGAAAGACATTATCGAGTACAACGATTTAATTATTAAAATGAAAAACAATATTAAAAATCTACAAGCAGTGATTGATAATACTTTAGTCTAAATATTTTCCATTTTGTAACCATTTGTTTAATTAAAGGCGGTATATTATACTGCCTTTTTTTGATATAAATCTAATGTTATAAAACATATTTACTAACTTTGAACTGTCAAAATAAGGGTTATGGCAGACGGTAAAAAAGTTGTAGATGTAAAAGGATCGGTAGTGGCTGAATGGTTATTTGCAGCCTATCTTCATCAAGAAGTTTATTATAATATATTTACTCACGAAAATAACACTAAAAGGACAAGCGATAGTGATTCGCTTGTAGTAGATGTAAATAAAACCTATGAAGGATTTGTATTACCTGGAGGAAGTAGGTGTTTTGCTCCAGATACTAAAGTACGAATGTTTGATGGGAAGTTAAAGAACATTCAAGACATTAAAATTGGAGACAAGATAATGCACTTTAGCGGCGTGGGATTTAATGTTGTTACGGGACTTCATTCCGGCATTGATCAAATGTTTAGTGTCAAGCAAACTAGGGGAATTGATTATGTAGTAAACTCAAATCATATCCTATCATTAAAACAAACCCGACCATTTGAAAAAAAAATACCAATCCCCGGATATAAATCAGATGAAAAAAGATTTCATTCCAGATTACCCTACGACAAGGATGTGATACATAATTTTGAAATATCTGAATTTACAAAAAAATCAAAAAGATATAAACGAAATTTTACTGGGTTTAAAAACACAAATATTGAACTACCATATCAAAAAATAAATATTGATCCTTACTATCTCGGTTTATGGATAGGCGACGGCACGTCTGTTTCTCCTCATGAAATAACAAATATTGACCCAGAAATTATTTCTTATTTACAAGATAAGGCAATTGAACTAAAAACTACATTAAAAAAAATAGATTCAGTATCATATAGGTTGATGGCAGCAGAAGAAGGCAGTAAGGTTACTTTAAACAATGCTGTTTCGGATATGAATCGGGAGTTTAAAAAATATGGACTTATAAATAATAAACACATACCGGAAGATTTTATATACAACTCGAAAGAGGTTAGATTAAGACTACTTGCCGGGTTGATTGATAGTGATGGATGCGACACTGGCAGAAACACAATATCAATAACGCAAACTAAAAAGATAATACTTGAAGGAGTATTAGAGATATGTAGATTGAGTGGGTTCTTTACAAACGGAATAAATAAGTGCAAAACTTCAATGAAACGATCTGATGGATCAATGTATGTTGGAGAGGCGTATTCTATTGAAATAAATCACAGCGACTTTGAGGAATTAAATACATACCTAAAAATACCTCGAAAAAGAATAATAAAAGATTGTGATAGAAATTATTTTTCAACCAGTATAGATATTGAGCCACTAGGATTAGGTGAATATTTTGGTTTTAGCTTACACAACTCTCCTTACTTCTTACTGGAAGACGGAACGGTTGTTCATAATAGCTCAAAAACATGGTCAATCATACAATTTCTCATATCTTACTGTGCTAGAAATAATAATAAGCGAAAAAACATACTTATAGCCAGACAGCAATATTCAGATTTAAAGGATTCTGTAATGAAAGATTTCTTTGATATTTTGAATTTATATGGACTTTATCGAGATGACAACCACCTAAAAAGTAATCCCCAAAAATATATCTTATACGGAAATACAATAAGCTTTTCTGGTCTTGATACCAGTGGTGCGCATGGAAAGAAATATGATGTAGTATGGATCAATGAAGCATTTGAAGCTGAAAAGGATGCTTTTGACCAATTGGAAATGCGTTTAACCGAATTCTTTATTCTCGACTATAATCCATGTTTTACCGAACATTGGATATTGAATTCAGTTATAACAAGACCTAATGTGTGGTTAGCGCCAATATCTACTCAGCTTAATAACCCTTGGCTAGAGCAGAGAATTAGAAATAAGATATTGTCATACGATCCTAGTAATCCAGAGAACGTAATAAACGGAACGGCTGACGATTTTATGTGGGCTGTTTATGGGCAGGGTATTGGAGCGCAACCGCAAGGAATAATATTTCCTTATGTGGACTGGATCAATGAGTTTCCTGAAGGATTAGATTACTGGTACGGAGAGGATTTTGGGTTTACTTCTGATCCATCCGCCATCGTTAAGATAGCCCAAAATGGACTAGATGTTTATCTTGAAAAGAAATTGTATACACCTACTGAAACGTCGGCAACATTAAATGAGGCTATGTTTGCAATAGGAATAGAAAAATATATTCCTATAACAGCAGATTCGTCAGATAAGTATGTTTCAGCTAAATATGGTGCGCAAGAAATGGTGAAAGACCTTCAAAAGTATGGTTGGAATATTCAAAAAGCTAGTAAAAAAGGAAATAAAGTTGACTGGATAAGAAAACTGAAAGAATATCATTTACACATCGTAATTTCACCCGAATTCAAAAAAGAACAACAATCTTATAGGTGGAGAACTGTTAATGGTATTCAAATAAATGAACCTATTGATAAGTTTGATCACTTATGGACAGCCACGTTTTACGGTCTTATTTTAAAGCAGATTAGGCGAAGTAGATTCAGGAATAGCGACTGATGTTTTTAGTGGATAAATCTTTTCATACTTAGCATCTAATACTTGCCTTGAAATATCCTCAATCATACAAGCCGCCCAAGAATGCGTACTGTATTCAAGTTTAAAGTCTGATATTTGAGCCTGTATATGCCACATTAAATGCCATAATTCATGAGTAAAAATACTTGGAATCAATCTTGGGTGTCTTTCAAATGCCAGATAAAACCTAATTTCACCTTTTAACGGACAATTTTGCCCAGAATTAATTGTATTGCATTCATTTCTGCTTATTGGCTCAGCGTCCTCCTTGTTAGTAAATCCATATCTTTGCATATTTAATGCAGTTACTTCTTTTCTTGATCCACCAATTAAAATATCGACTTTAAATAAAGTCATTGGAACGCTTACTGTTGTAAATAAAATCATTTATATATTTTTTTCACAAAAATACCAACTCTCAATAAAATAAAATTAATTAATTTGATGTTGTATAACATATTTTTGTTTAATTTTGCTAAAAATTTAATAAGCATGGCTAAAAAGTCAGGTAAAAAGGGAGATAATGATTTTAAATCTAAAGGATCAAGACATCCTAAAGAAAAAGCTGAACATAAAAAGTATAGCAAGAAGTCGGGAAAATGCTAGTTTATTGTCATAAAACATGATAGATAACATAGAAGACAAATATAACAATCCTGATTCTCGCATCAAATGGGCAAGAGAATATAATGATAAACTCATGCTTCATGTTCATGGCGTAGGTTTAGATAAAGCCTTGGAAAAAATAAACAACTACGAAAACGACGAACAAAAAATTGCAAGAGACAAATTTGCAATATCAAATAAATTCATAACAGACAGACTTCTTCGTCCGGCAGATAATATATTTTCAGCCAAGGGTGGATTTAGTAAATTCATTTTTACTAGCGATGGCGACCTTAAATTAGAAAACGAATTTAAGGATAAATTATTGGATGTGCATTCAGGCTATACGTTATCTCAGTACATTGAGAAGGTGTGGTTTGATAAATATATTACAGACCCAAACGGATTGATATTCTTAGAGGTAAGTGAAGATGGGAAAAAAATATATCCAACATATAAGTCTATTTCGTCAATAAGGAATTATGAACAGGATGGCATAAGACCCGATTGGGTTATTTTTGAACCTGACACAACGATATTTGACGAAGAAAAGAGAAGCACTATAAAAGAAGAATTATTTTGGGCTGTCGATGGAGTAGGATATTACAGATACAAAAATGTAAAAAACGGAGAGGCAAAGGGTATCACGTTAGTGGATACTAAAACGCATCTGTTCAAGCACGTACCCGCAATACTTTGCTCAGATATAGAAGACCCTGTAACCGGATGGAAACGGTCGCAGATAGACCAGCAAGTAGAGCTTTTAAATAAATACATGGTCGATAACTCTGTGCTTAATATAGTAGAGTTCTTTCATAATTACCCTCTTCCTTGGGAATACGAAGACGATTGTCCAAGATGTCATGGCACTGGCGAGGTTGCCGCAAGAGATACCGGAAGAGGACTTGACACAACTTGTCCGAGATGCTCTGGAACTGGCATTGCAACTAGAAAAGACCCAACAGATAAGTTAAGAATAAAACCACCAGTAGAAGGTGAATCTAGTATGATACCTCCGGGTGGATATATAACACTGCCACCCGAGGCGTGGAAGTTAAAAACAAACTCAGTTGATAGAACGTGGGATATGATTATGTTTTCTCAATGGGGCGCAGTAATGGAGTACGGAAGTCAACAAGGCAATCAGTATGCAACGGCTACGGGAAGATGGACTGATACGCAGCCAGTTAATAATAAATTAAACAAATATACTGCATCTGCCCAATTAATACATAATGCCATTGCAGATCTATTTGGGACTTTCTATTTTTCGTTAACATTTATAAAATCAATGATTGTTTACGGCAGAAGGTATTTGATTGAAACGCCGGATCAGTTGATGAAAAGATACACAGAATTAGGAAACTTGACCGACAATAGCCTAGTTATGGATATTACTTGTGATCAGTATCTTGAATCTGAATTTAAAGACAATGATCAATTATATGTCTATAATAAAAAAATAATGTCCCTTGATCCGTTTCCTCATTTCAATATTGCGGACATTAAGGATTTTGCGCCAGTTTCTGATTTAAAGAAAAAACTGTATGTCATTGACTTTAAGAATACTATGTCTGAAATGGAGGTTATAAAAATGGATCAAGCTGAATTAATTAAAAAATACGAACAATATATTTCAACGAAAGGCGAAATGCAACAAATAAAAACAGCTCCGGCGGAGCAAAATATTAATAATAATCAAAATTAAAAGTATGAGTGATTTGGTAAATTACAAAAAGTATTACATTGCCCGCGATCCTATCACATTGGGATTAAAGGTTGTAGATGAAAAGCCAGTGCTAGGCGAGTTTATCAGAAATGCAAGAATATCCGACTCTATGGCAGATGAACTAAACCAGAATTGGTCTAATTCAGGATTTATTTGGGCAAGACAATCTGAAAAACAAAATATTTCACAAAAAACAGAATCATCCGATGATATGTCAAAAAATTTAATCAAGTCGGACGCTGAAATTGATGAAATGTTTTCATCAATGTCTAAGGCAAAGATTCTTGACATGTATGAAATACCGTATGACAAGGCGAAGTTAAATCTCGTCAAAGTCCCGGCAGTAAAAGACATGGTTAAAGAAAAAATTAACGAACTGAAGGGGGAGTAACATGATCAGTCAAGCAGACTTAACAGTAATTTCAGCGGTGTTTGGAAAAACAACAGATGAAATAAGCGGTGCTTTAACATCAACAGAAGAAGTGTCGCTTGGACTACGATTAAATGGGAAAATATTAACAGAGGAACAACAGAGAGAAGCAAGGGAAACAGCCATTAAACAAGGAAAAGAAATTGGATACAAGGAAATAGCAAAAAATACTGGCATTGAATTGTCGGAAGGTGAAAAAGATGCCGTAATAATAGCTAAAAAGTTGATGGATTCACTGTCTGCCAATTATGAGCAGAAATATAAGAATCAAACACCGTCTGATGAAATAATTGCTTTGGCAAAAAAAGCATCAGACTACGAAGAAAGCAACAAAAGGATACTTGAAACTTACAAGCAAAAAGAGGCTGAAGCAGAAGAGTGGAAAAATAAGTTTTCTCAGAAAGAAAGAGAGCGTTTAAGCGAAGCTATAAACAACGAAGTGCTTAGTGCGCTACCAAAAGAAATGTCATATGACAGAGGCGATGCATTGCTTATTATAAACCATACGTTCACATTTGAGCAAGATGAAAAAGGCAATGACATAACCAAGAGAGATGGTAAAACAATTCTCGATGCATTGGGTAATCCTGAAAAGAGGATAAATGTAATCAATGCTTTTGTCGAAGAAAAGAAATGGATTAAACAAGAAGGTATGGGTGGCGAAGACCGTAAAAAACAAAGCGGATTGCCAAAAGGCATGAGCGCAGAGGAAGCTACTAAATACCTAACTGAGCATAAAATAGAACCAATGTCCACAGAAGGACAGAAAATGTTTATACAGTTAATATCTAAATAGCGGTGCTATAAAAATATAATGGCGGTGTCCAAATAGAGTGTATTTAAAAATTATTACTAATAAATAATTAAAAAAGATGTCAAATTTCACACCATCTAATTTAGTAGCCGGACAAGCAATCTTTACGCAAAAATTTCAGTCTGGTGAATGGAGAATGCCGGACACCGCAGTTTTAGCAGCGATGGCCTATGGCGAAAAAGCAAATCCTTTTCTTGCAGAGCTGAGAAAGCGTGAAGATCGTTCAGTGTACGCTTATCTTCCTATTCGCAGGTCTAAAGGATCGGCAGTTGATCGTACTTATAATCACACAGGTGATCGCGGCGATTCGGCAGCAGTAACCTTATCTTGGGATAGCATGGTTGAGACTTTTTCTATCTCGATCAAGCAAAATGACAACAACATTATGTCATTTGAAGAAAATTATGCTGCCCAGATGCAAAGTTGTGTGTACAATCTTCTGGAAAGACACGAAACAGCAAAATTAGCTCAATTGATTGCCGACCGTACTGAAATTTGCAAAGGAAGAGTTCAGGGAACTTGGGATGATACCAACTTTTTAATGAAAATAAATAGTGGGAACGCAGATAAATTCTTCCAAAATATTCGTACGGGAATGAAGAACAACTTATTCCGTAACAATATTATGGTAATTGCTGATTCTCTGGCTTACATGAATGCAGATTTTGCATCGGCGCAAGGACAGGCAAATGCAACCAATCTTGGATTCCAATTTAACGGAATGAATATAGCGATGACCACTAACGATATTTTTAGCGATTATGATGGTTCTGCAATTGCATTTCCTATGGAAATGGCTGGTATTGTTCCTTGGATTCCAAAACAAAACCGTAAACCATTAGATCCGGCTTTGGCTATGTCTTATGTTGGCGACTATGGCTCATTCCCCGTATCGGTTCTTGACGACAAAGGGAATGTGGCTTATACTTTGGATATTGCTATCCATGCTTACGCCCAACGTTCTGACACATCAAGCTCAGGGACAAACACAAATGGAAGCAAACAGGACGTAACCTTGGAAGTTGAACTTTCATTGGATATGGCTTATGTGTCTGCTCCATTGAGTAATCTTCGTGCAACAGGCGACTTTGCAGGTAAAACAGACAGCGTTGTTTATGGTTTTGGAATTTCACCAACAATAATTTAATAGGAGGAAATATCATGAGAAAGATATTATTTTTATTTGTGTTATTGGTGGTGTCATTTACACTTACCGCAAATACTCGCACTTGGAACACTAAGGTGTTTTCCGCAAATCCAGAGGCTGAAAAGTATGCTTCCATGCGACTTGTTGGTGGTGCTGCCGACTCTCTTACAATAGTTCAGGATTCGTTATTGATTCCATTTGTGTTAAATAAGTCGTTTCCATGTGACTATTACATCAAATTGGCATTAGATTCCATTGATGGCGTAGACACTACTGTGATCGTAAATATAAAAGGCAGAATGTTTGATGACGAGGCGTGGACGTTAATAGAGACAACTACTACGGCTGTAATTTCTGCTGAGATAAATACTGTGATAGAATCAATAACTGATGCGGATTATACGTTAGGGACTGCCAGTGCTGTTGACTTTTTACAGCAAACCTTGGTGGCAACTAAAGATACATTAACAGTGGCGGCACGAACTGCTACTCCGACGGTTTCAATTAAGCCATTTTGGAGGCAGCTGTTAATCGAACTTGTCATTTCGGGAAATGATTCAGTTGGGAAAGGCGTTTTGGTCAAAGATGTTGAGATATATCTATCTAAAGCATTGTAATGATTCGAATTGATAAAATACAGGCTTCGACCACAGGCTTATTTGGTGGTGTTGGGTTTAGAAATCCAGATATTACCAATTACAATATTGTTGATGCCACTAATGTATTGTCATCTTCTGGATTGTATTTTAAGGATGCCTCTGAATTAGTGAGCATTAAAAACATTAAGGATTGTCAGGAAAACCCAAACATAACCGCCGTTCAGTTCAATACACTGCTCGGAAATATGCAAAAGGCTGTAATTTTAGATGTTTGCAATAAAGTCCTAAAAGATAAAGCCGATTTTATCAGTTCAAATAATTTATATCCTTTTGAGAAGTCATTTATCAATTTAATAGGTAAAGAAGGTAAATTTGTAGGGCATAAAATAACCCCAAGCGCGGGGAATGTTGTTTGTAAAATTCCTTGGGTCGAAACATCATTCAATGGAGTCGCAACATTCAATTTATATTTATACAACTCAAATCTTCCTTCCTTGCCTATTTTGACAAAACCCATTACAACTACTGCAAATTCATCAAAGATTACTGTCCTTGATTGGATAATTGCCGATGATACTACTTATAAGGGCGGCGTGTTTTATGTGGGATATTTTGATGATGACTTAGGCTCTGTGAGTGCTTGTAAGAAAGATTTTAACTTGTCATCACTAAGAGTAAATACTCCGTATTACAACATTGAACCAACAAGTCTGGATTGTACCGGAACTACTATCAGTGTAGTAAACGAAACTTATGCCTCCGATACATTTGGGCTAAATTTTGGCATAGAAATATATAACGACTATACTGAATTGATTTTAAAAAACAGAAATCTTTTCTGGAATGCAATTCAGCTTCAAATGCATGAAAAGGTATTGAATCTAATCAGGTATTCAACTAGGAGTAACATTACTGAAAGAATATCTAAAGAAATGGTTGATCTTGAACTATTTGGAAATAAAGACCTAAAAATATCTGGCGTTATTGACAAATTAAACGATTCAATATTAACATTGAGAAACAGTCTTTTCAGGCAGCCTAGAATAAGTAGGATAACAATGAAACCATGAGCATACATTCTAAAGTAAATCCTGTCGGAATAGATAAACGCTTATTGCAATTTCAAACTGCATTGAACGGACTGTCATGGACTAATACAGAGGTTTATGGAAGATTGTATATTACCGAAAAAACAATAAACAAAGATGTTATCAAAATAGCAGAATCTTACAGTTTATCAGGTGAATACGTAGAAGTATTTATTGATGATACTAAGAACGCTGTATTTGGATTTATTGTTGGCGATTCAAAAACCAACATGCACAACATAATCACATCTGATGTCAAGTTAATATGTTCATGCAATGCGAACGCCCTATATGATTCTATTGAAAGAAAAGATGAAGAAATACTGCTTTTGGTTTTAAGTGAAGTTTACCCATTAATACCAGGCAATAAAGAGATTTCAATAAAAACTAAATTAACAGATGTTTTTTCAGAAATATCAACAGAAAGATTAAGGTTTAGGGATTTGCATCCTTGGTTTAATTTTTCTTTAAGTTTTGAGTTAAATTATCTAAACAATAATTAATGATATGGCAAATTGCTTAACAGGAGCGGCTGGTTACGGAAATACAGGATCGGCTGCCGGATTAAAAAATTTAGGATTAGGAATGCCAGTCTCTATTATTCCGGTCATTCCGGGATTTTCGCTGGCTGCTGCTGATTTTATAACTTTTGCAGATTGGATTACTGCAATCAAAGCAAGAGAAGTTTTCCCAATTAAAAACATAAAAGAGTTTATTGACTCTTCTACTGACATTGAGTTTGTTGAACATGCCGACAAAAGCCGTAGCATAAAAGACTATGGCAAATATCGCTATCAGGCAAATGTAGAGGTTTCACCATGCCTTATGAAGCAACTCATGATGTTTCGTAATGCAAATGTTGAGATTCTTATTGCCTATGACAATAACTCAATATTAGGGACAACCGAAGACGATGGCGTAACCGTAAAAGGTTTAACTACCGGAATGTTCACTGTTGGAAAACCTTACAGCAAAACAACCGCAAGCGGGACTAATGAAGGTCTTGTACCTATCTACTTTGATCTTGACGACGAACAAGAATTGTCAAAATACTTCTATGCAGAAGAGATGACATGGAATGTCAAAAAGCTCGACGGGTTAACCCCTGCTACGATAAATACAGTAGGAGATCCTCAATCGGCAACCGAAGTTGTTGTTGATGTTATTCTGGCTTGCGCCGGAGGCTGCGACACTCCGCAATTGGGATTAACAAAAGAATGCTTTGTACTTGGAAGCGGAACCGTCAATTCACTTACTTCTACCGTAGCTGGAAGATATACATTAGCGTGTACGGGGGCAGGGACATCTGTTGACTTGGTCGCACCTGCATCATTGCCGGGAACTGATATTTTAATAGTAAGTACAGGAGCAGCTACGTTTAGCACAAGCTAATATGCTTATCACTGAAATGATAGCGAAACTCAAAGAGGTGTCGTTCTTAGATGTTATAAAAGACGTACTAGAACGACACCTACAAGAGATAGTTGATCTAAACAAGGAGCAATTAACGGATGGATTGACATATAAAGGGCAGATGATTCGCCCAAAATACACTGAAGACCCATATTTTAAATCAAGGGGACAAGCCCTTGGTTATGCTAGGTGGAAAGCGAAATTAGAAGATTCTGGGCAAGTTCCTAAGTCTAAAAAAGGTAAATATTACACAGCACCGAACCTTTATATAAAAGGTGTTTTCTATGGAAATATTTACGCTGCAATCGCCGGAGAATATATTGAGATAGGGGCTAATAATTTTGGAAGTAATTTTCAAAATAAATGGAAGGACATATTTGGATTGACGGAAGAACACATGGTCTTAATCACTGGCAAAATCCTTCCTGAAATATTAATAGAGTACAGAAAAAGAATTGGAATTTAAAATCTAGTATCATGGCATGTAAAAATGATTATATTGCAAGAAAAAGTTTAGATAGAGTACGTCTTCAGGCTGTTACGTGGTCTAAAATGTGGAAGGTTGACGTTATTATATTCATCGAGGAAATAGTGCATCATGGAAATTTATACTGTTTTGAAGAAGTTGGTAAAAAGGTCGGAAGAAAAGGCATTGTTGAAACAATCAGATATGCTGACGTTCGAGACGATAAAAGCCAGCCTGTATTACAAGTTGATGAAAACACAGGAATTGAACCTTCTGATAATTCCGTCGGAGAAGACACAGTTGCCGTCAGCAGAGGAAGTCGTAGAAAGGTGGACTGATATTCAGCAAAAGTTTTTTGAAACTGTTCAGGGAGAATACATCCCTAAGTTCATATTAGAACGAAAGTTTGATATTGAGGAAGAGTTAGAAATAGAAGAGATTGAGCTTTTATTTATGGCTTTGGATTTAGGGGTAAAAGAGGCAGAAGAAAAGTTAATTAAGCTGGGGTTTTGGGGCGACTACGAAAACATGAAAAACCAATACCTCAGAAAATTAACTACATACAATAAACATAAGGCTGAAAAAACTAAAATAAACATAAATGTGGCTAAAAACGATTACTATGTAATGTTAGCAAGTGTGAGAAAGGCCGGATTTAATGTTCAGTCAGATATGTTATTAGTAGAGTGGTGTGGTATTTTAAATGAAATAAAAGAAAGCAATGTCAGATAAAGGCAGGATAGCAATAAGTGACGTAATTGATGGATCAGGGATAGTCTCTGAAATAGAAAGGGTCACAAAAGGATTGATGGATGCTGTTGCTGCTATTGAAAAGGCAAAACAATCA
>Ga0172381_10001910_pt1 | contig 23797 bp, 27 predicted proteins | sample Leawel6488metaG_FD_119754 | JGI IMG/M metagenome (GOLD analysis project Ga0172381, IMG submission 119754) | Leachate microbial communities from a municipal landfill in Southern Ontario, Canada - Leachate well 64-88 metaG | ecosystem: Engineered > Solid waste > Landfill > Unclassified | place...
TATCTCCGGCTGGATAGAGCGTTTTTAATCTTACTCTCGTTGAACTTTTGCTTTCGCAAAAGATTCAACAGGCCAGCTGAGCTACGAGTACAATTTTAATTGAAAGGGGAGGGGTTTGAAGGGTCGAACAGTTGAGAAGTCACTTTTCCAATTTCCAATTTCCTTTTCCCATTTCCCTTGCACTTATTTACTTATCTAGTTTATCAAATAAACTTTTTAAATCAAGCTAAACCTATTCACAAAATTGTTTTTATGGATTTTGGAATATAATTTAGCAAATCCGAGGCCAAAACGGAGTATTCAGTAAGGTCTTTGCTAGCTATTTCTGCTGTTTTTCCGTGTAAATATACCGCTAAACAGCTTGCCTCAAAGCAATTTACTCCCTGCGATAAAAAGCCGCTTATCATGCCCGTTAATACGTCCCCGCTTCCGCCGTGGGCCAGAGCCGAATTACCGGTGTTATTCTCGTAAAAATTTCCCTTATTGTCCGCCACAATTGTTTTGTGCAGTTTTAAAACCGTTGTGCAGCTATATTTCTCACTGCATTTTTTTGCCCAAAATTGTGGGTTTTCTAAAATTGTTTCCACAGTTACCTTCATTAACCTTGACATTTCTTTAGGGTGCGGGGTTAAAATTATATTTTTGGGCAGAGATAAATTTTTAATTGCCGACAAAATATTCAGTCCGTCTGCGTCAATTACCAAAGGAATTTGTGAATTCTTAAGCAATTTTAGCACTTTTTTAAAAGTTTTTATCGCATTTTTACCCCTTGAAAGTCCGCAGCCGATTGAAATTGTCTGAAATTTACCAGAAATTTCTTTTGTAAGGTTTTTTGCCGGCATTAAAATTACATCAGGGTTGAGTGAGGCGACAGCCTGCAAGGCTGTCGCCTCACTCGCGAGCGTTACTCTTCCGCAGCCGACCTTAAGCGGAGCAACACTTGAAAAATAAGCAGCACCCCTGTAAAATTCAGACCCTGCGATATTCAAAACATGCCCGAAAGTTCCCTTATGGGAATTTTCCGGCCGTTTCGGCAAAATATTTTTAAAATATTCTTTATTGTAAATCATATTACAACCTTTGTTGTCGGGCAAATTTTAACCCCCGACCTACTTTGGCAATCCTTGCCTGATAGCTTCATACAGAGTTATCGCCACCGAGTTTGACAAATTCAAACTCCTCTGCCCTTCTATCATCGGAATTGTAACCGCTGTTTCCTTATTTGCCTCTAAAAGTTTTTCAGGCAAGCCCCTCGTTTCAGGGCCGAATACCAAAAAGTCGCCTTCTTTAAATTTAACGTCAAAGAATGATTTTTTGCTTTTTGTTGTCAGATAATAAAAATTAGCATTCTTGTACTCTGCTTGCAATTGCTCAAGAGAGCCAACTTTTTTGATATTTACGTCGTCCCAATAATCCAGCCCCGCCCTTTTCGTGTATTTATCCGAAAGAGAAAAACCCAGCTTGCCTATCAGAAAAAGATTTGCCCCAGTGCAGGCACAAAGTCTTGCAATGTTTCCCGTATTTTGAGGGATTTCAGGTTCAAATAGTACAATATTAAATTTTTTCAATTACTTTTTCCTGCTTTTTGAAAAACTTTTTACTCTCGAATAAAACAGGCAATGCTCTGATTACGCAGAATTCTATTGCGATGAATGCCGCAAGATCTGCGGTTATATTCAAATACCAATGCCATCTGCTCAGAAAATACAGCCCCGGAGCTTTGGCCACAATCATAAGGCCAAAAGCAACCAGTTTAGAAACCGCATAGGTTATTCTTGAGAATTTTGAACAGCAAATAAAATAACTAAACTTACCCTCTTGCATAGTCAAATCGCCAAAAGCTGTATATCCTTGTTCCATGGCGACGCTTCTTAGCCCATCCACTACAAACCCTCTGGTAAGTGCGACAATCGGGTATGCAACAGGCAGCCAGCCCAGCACTGCGAAAGTGACCCAGAAAGTGTTTTCAACAATCCTGTCGCTCATTATATCTAAAACCGCACCTAATTTGGACGTTTCATTAAATTTCCTTGCAATGTACCCGTCAACTCCGTCGAGTGAAAATGCGATTACAGTGAGTACAATTGCACAAATATATGCGTAAGAATTGTGACTAAACAACAATGAAATTGAAATAAATACTAACAAAATCCTGAAAATCGTGATAAAATTTGCCATACTGCCTCCTCTTCTATACTATTTTTCTAAATATTTTATTATCTCATTTATAAAATATTTGCTGTCGGTAATTAACACTTTATCTGATTGGCTCATAAAAAACCCCCTTATTAACGACTTCGTCGTGGAAAAAATAGTTACGGCTTAGCTCGCTTTTTGTCATGGGGTGTATGTCTATAAAAACATCCTCCTTGTAGTTCAAAAGGCTTATTAATTTGTATAGCTTTGTTTCAATATCGTCATTGATTTTTTTAAAAAGACCTATGATGTCTATATCGCTATCCGGCGTGAAATCCCCACGAACCTGAGAACCATAAACATAAACACCAATAAAATCCGGAATCAATTTTGATAATTCCTTGTTTAATTTTTTAATAACTTTTTCAACTTTTTTATTCATTTTCGTATTATAACTTATTTTTTCAATCTTGACAAGGCGAAATTAAATTCGTCCAATTTTTTGACCCCTTCACCCAGCATTATTTTTTCTGCTTCTTCCAAAATTTTGACGACCCTAAATCCGTTTTCCCCGTCTGAGCGTGCCTTTTTTCCGGTTTCACAGCAGCTTATAAAATGCTGGCACTCAAGTTTTAGCGGTTCTATCTCCAGATAATCCAGTCGGATATTTGTTGAAGCTCCTGCAGCGAAGTTATCAAAAATTTGAAGTTTGTTTTCCGCAACCGTATCATCCAGTATCGCGGTTGCCTTAGTTCCTCTTACCATAAGTGTCACGTGTTTTTTAGGCGTAATCCAGCTGTCCGAAATGTGTGCGATAAGACCATCTTCAAACTCAATTCCTATATGTGTAATGTCCATAATTTCGTTCCTGTCGGAAGAACAACCGACGGCCGAAATAACGTTCTTAGGCTCTTTCCCCGTAACGTAGCTAATCATTGACACGTCATGCGGTGCCAAATCCCACATAACACTTCTGTCATTTTTAAAATAATTAACGTTTAGTCTGTCACTTTGGGCATAAACAAGTTCGCCCAAGACTCCTTCGTCTATAAGCATTTTAAGTCTGTTGACCGCCGGATGGTACAAAAGCAAATGCCCAACCATCAAGACTAAATTTCTATCGTTTGCTAAATTAGTCAAATCTCTTGCCTCTTCGGCAACTGTAGATAAAGGCTTTTCAACGTAGACATTTTTTCCGGCCAGAAGCATTTCTTTGACTAATCTGTAATGCATATGGCTTGGTGTAACAACCGCAACGCCGGTTATTTCAGGGTTTTTTAAAATGTCGTTGAAATCTTTGGTAGTTTTGACCCCATTATATTCTCGGGCAACTTTTTTTAAGTTTTCTTCGTCAATATCACAAACCGTGTCCAAAACATTCAGGTTATAGAAGTTTCTGACAATATTTCTGCCCCAAACCCCGCATCCTATTACAGCTATTTTTTGTTCACGCATTTTTTCTCACCTTCTGATATATATTATAATACAAGATTTTCCTTTAAGTAAACTTAATTTAAACTTTTAATACAAAAAACCTCTTCGTCTTTTTTAATTTCGTAAATTCCAAGACTTTCAACAAAATATCGGGGATTTTTTACCAGCGAATATCTCTGCTTGAACGTTGAAAGACAAATTATTTTGTCTTTCAATCCGAGTTTATTGAGCATTAACAGAGTTTTTAATTTTTCCGTAATTTCATTATTTTTGGAATAAGTTTCAATGCTGATAAGAAAGTTGACCCGAAATTTTTTGTCATAATATCTGTTTTTTAAATTTAGGATAACCTTTTCTATATCAAGGATTACTCCGTCTACTTTTTGAAAATTTTCGAAATATAATAAAAGCCCGTCCTCTAAAGTTCTTCGCTGGGGTTGAAGTTTTTCTGCGATAATTTTAGAAAAATCCGCCAAAATTTCTCTTTGTTTTTCCTCAATCCCGACGGCCGCATCTTTATTGAAAAAACTGTCTTTTGACAAATTTAAGGCAGTAAATTTTACTAAAATTAAAAAATTGTTGTTTTTATGTTCACTGATTAAATACTGCTGTTCAAGTGTCAGATTAAAAATGCTTTCAACCTTTTTTTTGAGAAAATTATAAATTGAATCATATTTTTTTTCAATAAGGTCAACATCTTCAATGACAAACCTTAATCCCCAAACAATGAATAGCAGAACAAAAGTTGCAATTAAGAAGGAAAAATCTATTGCAATTTCATCAACTTTAACCGTCCTGAAATAGAAAATATGAACGATATTTTTTATCCCCTCAAAAAACGGGGCAAACGGTTTGATAAACGTTGCTTCTCCAAGCTGAAACAACCAGTACAAAATTATGAAAAATGACAGAAAAACCAGCAAAACCTGAATAAATTTCAGGAAATTGACAAAGAATAAAAAGAGTTTTTTGCCTAATTTATAAAACAATTATCTATTAACCTCACATTATCCACCCTAAGTGCAATTAATACAAGTGTGTCGGAATCTGCAACCGTTTTGTTTTCAAGCGTTTCCCTGTCTACAAATTCCAAATATTCAAGTTGATGATGTTCATTCAAAAACGAAAATGCCGTCTCGCAAAGAGCGTTAACATCCATAATTCCCTTGTTATAGCATGCTTTTATATTGGAAAGAATTTTGCTCAAAACCAGAGCTTCCCTTCTTCCATCCTCCGACAAATATTTATTTCTGGAGCTGAGAGCAAGTCCCTGTCCATCTCTCACAATCGGACAGGCAACTATTTCAACTGGAACATTCAAATCTTTTACCATTTTTTTAATGATAATAAGCTGTTGGGCATCTTTTTGCCCAAAAAATGCACTGTCGGGTTGAACTATGTTGAAAAGTTTCATTACAACCGTACAAACCCCGTCAAAATGCCCCACACGTGATTTGCCGCAGAGTTTATTTGAGTAAAAAAACGGGGGTGCGATATAAGTTAGAAAATCGTTTGACATAATGTTCGCATCAGGATACATCTCCGCCGGTGTCGGGGCAAAAACAATAATCTCACATTTATCCCCTCCTGCTTTTTTGCATAGTTCAAGGTCTGCCTCAATATTTCTCGGATACTTTTCCAAATCCTCCGAAGGCCCGAATTGAATCGGATTTACAAAAACCGAAACAACCGTTTTATCACAAATTTCAACACTTTTTTTGATAAGGCTCAAATGCCCCTCGTGCAAAGCACCCATAGTAGGCACCAAACCTACTTTCAGTCCGTCCCTTTTCCATTCTGATACTTTTTTTCTTAATTCTTCAATTTTTGTTTCTAACATTGCTCAATACCGTTGGTTGTATGAATTTCGAGTTGCTTCAACTCTTCTTCCGAAAGCTTAAAAACTTCTTCTTCTGAGGGAAACTTGCCATTTTTGACTTCTTCCACGTACTGTTTGGCACTGTTTTGGATGAGTAAGCTTAAATCTGCATATTTGCGGGCAAATTTTGGCGTAAAATCTGAAAACTTGCCAAAAACGTCATCCGACACCAAAATTTGCCCAGAACAATATCTTCCGGCACCGATTCCGATTGTCGGAACAGTTAAATTATCGGTAATATATTTGGCACTTTCTTCAGGCACCATTTCAAGAACGATTGCAAAAACCCCTGCTTTTTCAAGGTCTTTCGCCTGTTCAAGAATTTCCAGAGTGGTATTAAAAGTTTTCCCCTGAATATTGTAACCTCCGATTGTGTTCAAAAATTGAGGTGTAAATCCCAAGTGTCCAATCACCGGAATACCGGCTTGAACACAGCGTTCAACTACCTCTAATATGTATTTTCCCCCGCCTTCGATTTTTACCGCCCTTGCACCGGCTCTAACCATTTCTCCGGCGTTTTTAACGGCTGTTGCAATATCACTGTGATAACTCATAAAGGGCATATCAGTTGCAACCAAGGCCCTTGCGGCTCCTTTTGCGACAGCTTTTGTGAAGATAAGCATTTCTTCCATTCCGATAGAGTGGGTCGTCTCATAGCCCAAAGCAACCATCGCCAGAGAATCGCCTATTAAAACAATGTCAACACCGGCCTCGTCTAAATATTTAGCCGTAGAATAATCGTAGGCGGTCAAAGCTGTAATCTTTTGGCCGTCATTTTTAAGTTTTTGAATAGTTTTAACACTAATTTTCTTGTTCACTTGTTCACCTAATCACCTTTACGCCTATACCAATGATAAATCGCTCTTGCGACTCTGTTCGAACTGTGTCTTACAAGTCCTTCTTTGCTTTCTTCAATCAATCTTTTGGAAACAATTCTCACCCCTGATTTTTTAATATTTTCAACGTCAAGCTTGACAGGGAAGGAATTTGCAGCCTTGTATTTTAGTGCCAAATTTTTCGGCAGGCTGTCGTTTACAAGAACAGCATCCATAATCCGGCTATTGCCGGCATGTTCGATTATAGCATCAATGTGGCCCGAAACGCTGTAATCATCTGTTTCACCCGGTTGGGTCATTATATTGCAAACATATATTTTTTTTGCCTGCGAAAGAGCTATTTCCTCAGCGATTTCTTTAATCAACAAATTCGGAATGACGCTCGTATAAAGACTTCCAGGCCCCAGAATTATTAAATCAGCTTCTTTGATTGCCGCAATGGCATCTTCAAGCGGTCTGCAGTCTTTTGGGTCCGTGGATAATTTTTTAATTTTGCCGTGAGCCTCCGGAATGTTGGATTCTCCCCTTATAATCCTGCCGTCCTCAAGTTCGGCAACCAGCTTCATATCATCAAGTGTTGACGGCAAAACACGCCCCCTGATTGAAAGGACATTAGAAGATTCCTTCACTGCCCTAACCATGTCTCCTGTGATGGAACAAAGAGCGGTTAAAAATAAATTTCCGAAACTGTGGCCCTCAAGTCCTTCGCCTGTTTTGAAGCGGTACTGAAATAATTTTGTAACTAAATCTTCGTCATCTGCAAGTGCCGCTATACAGTTTCTGATGTCACCCGGCGGCAAAACTCCCATTTCTTCCCTCAAACGGCCGGAACTTCCGCCGTCGTCGCCCACTGTAACTATTGCAGTTATGTTATTCGTAATTTTTTTAACCCCTTTTAAAAGCATTGAAAGTCCGGTACCTCCACCGACTGCAACAATCTTAGGCCCCCTGTTTAATTTTCTTCTTCTGTACAGTGCTTCAAGAATGGTTCCCTTTTCTTTACCGTTATTCAAATCCAGCATAGATAAATTTGTTTTTTGCCAGCCCTTGAAGAAAATAAACGCACCAAATACGGCCACGAAGGCACCTACAATTCCGGAAGGAGCTCTCTCGGCAATGTTTCTTATGAGTTCCATGGTAAAATAAACCGGACGCATGTTGAATATAATCATTGTTCCCAGAAGAATAAGCAATGAGCCGAAAAAAATCATTGCAAACCACCTTTTAACCTGTAGTCCGGGCAAAAGCCACCCCGCATTTTTTGGCATTTTTATATCTCTGGAAAATAAATTTTTCATTATCGCACCTTTGTTTTTGTTAAACGGTTGAAAGGTTTGGGTTTAAGTAACCATTCAACTAAATCAAGCCCAGCCCGAGCTTTCTGCTTTACTGTAACTAACCGGCTTCGGCACGATTAATTCATTTGCTTTTTTGATTAATTCGAGGGAATTCTCCCTATTGGAAAAATGGATTGTATCTGCTTTTATGACACTAAATCTGTTTGCATTATTGCTTATCTGAGAGCTTTTAATAAGTCCCTGAAGTCTTCTTATCAAAAGGTCAACATCGTTAATTTCATCCCCGTCATAATCAATCGTTCCATCAGCATTATAAGTCTTATTCAGTTTAATTTCCTGAGCTGTCGGAAGTTTTACAAATTCGCCGACTTTTGAAATAATATCGCCCGAAGCCCCGACATAAACAAGCCATTGAGAACATTTTTTGATTGCTTTTGCGATTGCACATGAGAATGTGAAATTTTCGCTTGCCAGTCTGTACATGGCTCCATGCGGTCTTACGTGTTCAATTTCAAGTCCGTAAGCCTTTGCAAATGACATTAATGCTCCTACCTGATAAATAACAAGGGTTTCAACTTCTTCTTCCGATAAGTTCATCATCCTTGAGCCAAATCCCTGAATGTCATTAAAACCAATATGTACACCGATTACAACATTTTTATCTTTTGCCTTTAAAAGTGCATTTTTTATGGCACTCGGGTCACCGGCGTGAAATCCGGCCGAAATGTTCACGGAACTTACGTAGTCCAACAAATCAAACTCTTTATCATTTTTGTAAACCCCGAAACTCTGTGCCAAATCGCAGTTAAAATCAAACGAAGGCACATTCTTGATGTTATTGTCGAATTTGCTTGAATTATCCAAAACTTCTTGCATGTGTAACCCTCTGAATTTTGTAACATCCCTATTATACCCGCTAAAGATATTTAATCCAGTTCTTAATAAAAGATTAATAAGGGAAGGGGTAGGTATGGAGGGTTGAAAGGTTGGTTGAACGGCTTTTTACGAAGTGATTAAGTGACTGGGTGATTAAGTGATTAAGTGCAACAAAAAAATTAAAACTTTCCTTTTCCCGTCTTCTAGTTGATAAGTCGATGAGTCGATAAGTTGAAGGTTCGAACGGTTCAATTACCAATTTCCAATTTCCCATTTTCCCCGCTAATAGCTCATCTGCCAGCCTTCGTCGATGATACGGCCGGGGCAATAGAAACCCTGTTTATCCGTTCCGCCGTTATATCCGTAATCACAATAGTGGTTGGATTTCCAGTAAATATATTTGGCTCCCCCAACAGGATATAAGGCAGGTCCATTAGTATTGTCAATTACAAATCTAAATATATCACGCCCAAAAGCATTGGGTTTTTTGAGTCCGTTTACATCAATGAAAACAGCACTCATACACATTTTTGTTAAAGGACCGCCACTTGGAGTGCCGCAGCCTAAATATGGGATAGCAAGTTGAATAGCCATACCATCTGCTGTTATAAACCTGTAATAGCCTGTCCCGTCATACCCGCTTGTCTTATTGGTGCCATCAAAATTGAGTGCAACCGTATCCGAAAAACAGCCTGAAGTTGTCGTATCACAGTTTTTTACTACTTTAAAATACTTAGCTATTTTATCTCCCATGGTTTTTAAATCATTCGAATCAAAGAAACAGCTCAGATCGCCTATGCAGCCACCGTCGTTAGCCATTTGCACAAGTGCTTGATTCCAGTTTGAGTAAGCTTTTTGAAAGCCCGTGACATAAATCTGCTTTTGCGTATTTGCTACCAAGGTCGGGATTGTATATTCAGCCACAACTCCGATTATACCAAGCACAATAAGTACTTCGGCGAGAGTGAAAGCGGGTTGAAAGGTCGATTTTTTAGCGTCGTTGCGAGGAGAAACAAAGTTTCGACGCGGCAATCCAAAAAAACATTTACAAAAATTTTTCAACTCTTTACCCTTTCTAAATTTTATCCGCCGGAATTATTATAGTTTATTTTCGGAGAAAAGGCAAGCAGGAGTTACAAATTTTCAAAAAGTATTTTGAACGCAAGTGCGATGAGGATTGCCCCACCTGTAATTTCCAAATTCCTCGTTGGGAATTTTTTAAATAAATATCCGCTCCAAAAACCGAAAAGTGAATTAATAAAAGTTACAATACCGATTATAATCGCAGGAAACCAAATTTCTGTTTTTGTAAAAGCGATTGAAACACCGGCCCCGAGTGCATCAATGCTTGTGGCAACGGAAACCAATAAAATATAGTTGAAACAGAGATAACATTCGGGTTTTTCTGCTCCGGAACCATCATTATATTTTATCCCGTCTTTAATAAATTTTGCACCCAACAAAACAAAAATTCCGAACACAATCCAGTGGTCGTAAGGTTCGACGTATTTATTGACACTCTGTGCCAAAAAATATCCGACAACAGGCATTAAAAACTGAAAAAATCCGACCGAGGATGCAAGCATCAGGGAATTTGCCCGTTTGTTTCGGGTAAAAATAAGCCCGTTTGAAAAAGACACAACACATGCGTCGATTGATAGTGCTATAGCTAGTATTAGAATGTCTACTGTATTCATTTAGTTTATAAGGTCTCTTTTCACTTCTAACGCCTCACTTTACTATTACTTCCACTTCAAAAAATCTTTTCCACGGGAACTTGTATTTGATTTGAGGTTTTATTTCAAGAATTTTATCCAGCCTTTTTTCATAAGGAGTCATTAATTTTTTCAAACTCCTGACATCTGGCCTGTTTTCTTTCCCTTTTCCCGTTAAAATCTGCCGAACATTCGCCTGATATGCCCAATCGTCCAAAAATTTCGTAATATGAAGCTTCTTAAACGCCTCTTCGTTAAAATCTTTCTTTTTGGTAAAAAATTTCACAACTCCCGTACAAATTAAGCTTCCCAAAGTATTAGCACTCGTGTTCCATGCACTGTAGCCGTAAAAATCGGGGCCAATCCCATTTTTTTCAAGGTTTTTTAAAAGTGTCTGTGCAAACTTGTTGTCAGCTCCGTTTGCAAACCTGACGTCAGCTATCATATAGGGCTTTTCAGGCAAGCTTAGCTTGCCTGAAAAGCTCTTAGTCTTAACCTTCATAACTATTTCGCCCTGCTTTTCTTCAAAATTATTAACAAGCAGTACAAGGTCTGAATCTTTTTCGTCAGAAATCCGGCAACCGCTGAGTTCGAGCTGTGCAAAGGTGCTTTTTTCGATTGAAATGTCCTCGTAATTTGATATTAAATCTTTGTGTTCGGGTGCCAAAAATTTTGGAGAAATTTTTGGCACCGCTTTGTTAAAATCACATACGGCAAGGGCCAACAATGTCAGCGGAATTTCATCCGCACCGGCCTTAACATAAACGGACTTACTTGGGGCGGACTTATTTGGGGCGGTAAGATTTTTTTCCTTAATCATTCTTTTTAAGACTTCCGCTTCAAGTACGTTAAGTCCATACTCTGCACAATCATCCTTAGAAAAAACAAGCGTATCAAATATATTGTCCTTAAGCCAACCCAGATACATTTTATTTATTTCAAAATTTCTTTGTCTTGTGGCCAGATAATCACTTAGAATTTCTTCCGGAATATCGTCTGTTTCGGCACCTTCTTTGTGAAAATTGTAGGAATATTCGAAGATTTTTTTGCCGTACTTATTCCAGTATTCTTTTTCTTCTTCGTTAAAATTGTTATTTGAAATTCTCATTATGCTTGAAAAAGCGTAAACTTTTTTACATTTATTTTTTAATCTGCCCTTAAATTTATCCAGTCTTAATTTGATGTCTTCGGCCGAATTTTTGCATCTTCTTGAGGGGATTAGTCCGCCGTAGGCGATTGTATCGAGCGACACAATTACCGCATCTACTTTTTTAAGCCCCGCAAGCCAGTCCAAAATCCCTTCTACGTCGGCGGCCGAGCGAAGTCCCCCTAAAAGTTTTCTGTCCGGCAAAAAAAGTTCCAAAGAATTATCAATGGCAACTATTTCTTTTGGCAAATTATAGCAGACCGGACGGTTGTCGATTGGAATTAAAGCTATTTTCATGCGATACCTTCATTACTTATCGGTTTTGTCTAAAAACAAATTAATTGCCTCTTTAAAATCTTTTGGGCTTTCCAAAGTTTTGTCGTAGTCGATTTCATCGAGTTTGGCGTTGCTTTTCAGGACAAATTTTTTGTAAAATTTTAGCCCGAAAAATATTGCCAACGCAGAAACCAACACACCCGCCATGGCAACAAAAAACTTAAAAAATGCGTATTTGAATCCTGTTTTTTCCATATGCGTAAGCCCGTATGCATTTTTTTCGGGAATTGTCGCAGGTTTTAAAGCGTTTTTAGGCGTTACCTGCTCCTGAACGGCAGGAGGCTGAGTTGTCTGTGTATCCTGTGCAAAGCTTTTAAGACCGCAAAAAAGCGGTATTGAAAGCATTAATGCCAGAATTAACATTAAATTAAGTATTTTCGGATGTTTCTTCATTTTGCACCTCAACATTCGTTGTAACTGATTTTTTTGAAGTATTTCTGTTTGGTCTTCTAACCGGTTTTTTAGGTTTTTCTTCGGGTTGAACTGGTGAAAGCTCGAAGGGCTGAAGGACTGAAAGGCCCTCTTCCCCCTTCCCAGTCACCTGTTCCCTGTTTCCTGTTTCCTGTTCTCTGTTTTCTATTTCCTGTTTTGGCTGCTCCTGATTTTCCACAGGGAATTTTTCTCTGCCTCTGTTGCGGCTAAATTTGTTTCTTCTGTTATTGCGATTTCTGTTTTCCTGTGGCTGCAGGCTGCCTTCAGAAAGAGGGTTATTTTGCTCATCTGCCTGTTGATTAAAGCCGGCGTTATTTTTCTTAAAATTGCCTGCCGCAGGTTTTAACTTTGCCGGTTTTGCATGGTATTCCCCTTCAGAAGTAGGTGAAGCAAATTTAAAATCTTCCATCATGTACCCGCTTCCCTGACAATGCGGACATTTTTTGGTGAAAAGTTCAGACAAACTTTGGCCCTGCCTGTGTCTTGTAAGTTCAACGAGGCCCAAATCAGATAATTGCCCGATTTGAGGTTTTGATTTGTCAGGTTCAATGGCAAGTTCAAATTCCTCCAGAATAGCCAACTTGTCCATACGTGAAGTCATATCGATAAAGTCAACGATAATCATACCGCCGATGTTTCTCAAACGCAATTGCCTTGCTATTTCTTGAACCGCTTCTTTATTTGTTTTAAGTATTGTTTCATCCTGAGTTGCGGAGCTGGTAAATTTTCCGCTGTTTACGTCAATAACCGTAAGTGCTTCCGTGGTCTGGATGTATAAATAACCGCCGGAAGAAAGGTTAACCTTCGTTTGAAGTGCAGCTTTGATTTCTTTTTGAACATCGGCCGCAATTAAAAGCGGTTCTTTACCTTTATACAAAGTAATTTTAATATTCTTACTCATATGCCAGTTTTGAAGCAGCTGCTGAACTCTGTTCAGAGCAAATGCAGTATCAACAACAATTTCTGAAATATCGTCAGTGCAAGCCTCCCTCAACACCCTGTACAAAATGTCTTGATCTCGGCAAATTAAACTCGGAGGCTTCAAAGTGTCAGCGGAAGTTACAATATTATTCCATTTTTCCAGCAAAACTTCTAAATCTTCCTGAATGTCGGCTTCTAATTGGCCTGCCGCTTCTGTTCTTACGATAACACCCACTCCAACCGGTTTCAAAAGGTTTACTATCGATTTTAAGCGAGCCTTTTCCTTCACACTTTCTATCTTTCTGCTCACGTTAATCCCTGTTTCGTTAGGGATAAGCACCAAAAATCTTCCCGGAAGACTTATTTCGGTTGTAACTCTTGGTCCCTTGTGTCCCGTAGGTTCTTTGACAACCTGAACCACAATTTTTTGTTTGGGCGAAAGTTTGTCCTTCAATCCGCCCTTTCCTACGATGTCCTGTGCGTGTAAAAATCCCATTTTGTCCACGCCGACGTCAACAAATGCAGCTTCAATACTCGGTAAAATGTTTTCAACCGTTGCCAGATAAATGTCGCCTAATAAAATCTGGCCTCTGTGAACGAAAAATTCCTGTACTTTTTTTCCGTCCATAATCGCTGCAATATTATCGCGTTCTGCGATAATAATTTTCTTTCCTGTTTTTTCCATAAAAATCCTATTCTTTCTCGCAAGCAACTTTGCTTGCAACTATATTTAAACTCTATATCTGTTTGACATTTTCATCGAAAAACTTTGTTCTCTTAATGTCAAACAACACGTCGGGGGATATGATTTTCATCAAATCATCCGCTCTAAGTGCAGGGATATCACTACCCTGACCGGTTTTTAAAACTATGAACAAACTCTCATCATCAAATCTGTAAGATTTAATCGATGGTTTTATGTTTGTTGTCTTTAAAAATCCTTTTTTGTTTTTCTTCGTCAGTAAAATTTCATCAGAAGATAAAACTCTATCAACATTATACCGCAAAGTTTCAAATTTTAGAATAGCCCCCTTAAAAAGTTTTATTTCATACTCCGCCCATTGTACAGTATTGTCAATTGCTTTAGCCGATTTATCAAGTTTTACAATACTTATTATTTTACAGCCTTCAGGCAAAACTTCCTCCAGTTTTAGCTGTAAATCCTCAATTTTCAGGTCATCATAAATCTCCACATCAACCAGTTCACAGCCGCTTTCTGCAAAAAGCGGCAAAGCCACACCCAGCGATACTTTCATGCTCGGGTTAAACCCCTGCGAAAATGCGATATTCAGTCCTGATCGGGCAAGTGCTTTCAAAAAAGTATTTTGCCAATCAAGATGGGAGAAGTAACGCAAAATGCCGGTTTTTGTGAGCTTTATGCGGTATTTGGAGGGAATAGGTAATTGGGAATGGGAAATAGAGTTTTGATTCTTTTCCCTATTTCCTATTTCCAATTTCCTGTTATATGGTTTATCCATAACCTTCTTGGTCTTGAAGCTTTTGCACACTCCGCAGTTTACACAGCCCGATTCGCAGGATTTATTTGTTTGGTTTTTGAGGGCATCTTTATATTCTTTGATTAACCAATCTTTGTCAACTCCGATGTCAATAAAATCCCATGGCAGATTTTCTTCGGTTTTGTATTCTTTTTGAGCCAATCCTTCAAGCGAAATTCCCAGCTCTTCGGCAGTTTCTCTCCAAATATTTTTGTCGAAATGTTCCCCCCACGCATCCAAATAGCAGCCTTTCTGCCGGAGCTTTTCTATATAATCACTCAATGACTCGTCCCCACGGGTTAAAACCGCCTCTATTTGGGATACAGATTGTTCGTGATAATTTATTTTTAAGCCTTTGATATGCTTGGTTTTGTCTTTTAAATAATGAATTCTATCCGTAACTTCCCTCAAATCGGCTTGACCCGCCCACTGAAAAGGCGTAAAGGGTTTCGGAACAAAAATCGAAAGCGTACATGTTATATCAAGCGAATGTTTAAGCCCTTTTTCCTTCTTTAATAATTTTGTACGGTACTTTATTTTTTCAAGTAAATTCGCCATCTCGTCAACATCTTCAAGTGTTTCCGTCGGAAGCCCGATGATAAAATAAAGTTTAATCCTTGACCAGCCGTTTTCATACAAAGTCAAAACCGCATCTAAAATCTGCTCTTCCGTTATATTTTTTCTAATAACGTCACGAAGCCTTTGGCTTCCGGCCTCGGGTGCAAGTGTCATTGTGGATTTTCGCACACTTTGAACCAAATTTGCCAACTCCAGATTAAACCCGTCAATCCTCTGGCTGGGAAGTGAAACAGAGATTTTTTTCTTGTCAAAATTAACCGCTAATTCTTTAATAACCTCTTTGATATTTGAATAATCATTTGAAGAAAGCGAAAGCAGGGAATATTCGTCGTAACCTGTATTTTTGACCAATTCTTTTGCTATTTTTACTATGTCTTTAGCGTTTCTTTCACGAACGGGCAAATTTACATGCCCCGGCTGGCAAAATCTGCACATTCTCCCGCATCCCCTGCGGATTTCGACAATCGCCCTGTCATGTATTGAGGATGAAAACGGTATAGGATAAGTCTTTAGTGCGTTTTTGTAATTAATTTGGACAATTCTTTTTCTAACTTTTTGTGGATAAGCCAGAGTGAAAACTCCCTCGATTTTTGATATTTTTTTAATTTTTTCTTCCCTTGAAAGCCCTTGTGCTTTAGCCTCTTTTATCACTTCGCAAACCTCCAAAATAACCTCTTCGCCGTCGCCGATTAAAAATGCGTCAACGAATTTTGCAAGCGGCAGCGGGTTATAGGCACAAGGCCCGCCCGCCAAAATTATCGGTTCATCTCCTTGCCTTTGGCTTGATTTTATGTTTATCCCCGCCATTTCCATCATCGCAAGCACCGTCGGGTAAGAAAGCTCATATTGAAGCGAAAATCCGATTAAATCAAAGTCTTTTAAGGGCGTTTTACTCTCCAGAGAGTAAAACGCCTTTCCTGATTTAACCAAATTATCTTTAAAATCAACCTCGGGTGCGTAAACTCTGTCCGCCATAAAATCCGGACAATCATTTACAAGCCCGTACAAAATTCTCTGGCCGAGGTTGCTTATTCCGATTTCGTATTTATCGGGAAAAGCAAATGCAACAGTAACTTTTGCCTCGTCAGGGCTTTTATTGTATGACAAAAATTCACCGCCAACGTACTGGTATGGTTTGTTGCAGTTGTATAAAAGTTCATGGTATTCTTCAAAAAATGTTTTCATAATGGTCGAATGGTTGAACGGTCGAAAGGCTTAATGGCTTAAAGGGTGAATGGCTTTTTACGAAGTGATTAAGTGACTGGGTGATTAAGTGATTAAGTTCAACAAAAAAAATTAAAACTTTTCTTCTCACGTCTCACCTCTCACGTCTCACGTTTTCCCCTTCCCAATTCCCAATTCCCAATTTCCTTTTCCGTTTTCCGTTTCCCCTCTCCCTTTTCCCGTTCACGCTAAATCCTCTGGAAAGTATTTATCTATCTCTATAATTATCCCACTTAGTGTGTTATTTTCAAATGCCTTGATGAAGTTGAACAGCTGGTCATTTGACACATCATAATTATACAAAACGATTTCGTCATCAATGTTTCGCATAACTCTCACAATATAATGGCATTTTTCGGCGTATTGCTTCAATTTTTCCACATTGAATTTTCTTCCGTTATTGTCCCTGTCAATTCTGACATAATTAAATCCGGCAAAAAATTTCACTCTTTCTTCGTGTTCGGAAGGCATAGAGTTATTGTGTTTTGAAAAAATATTTATAACTTTTCTGTTAATTTCATCTGTCATGTCTTAATTTAACAACATTTTTTATAAAAAGTCCAGTATGTTACAAAGTGGTTAAATTTAGAAAACTTAACAAATGGGTTTTTTACGGAGATATAATGTATAATATACGAGATGATATATTAGTAAACGATAAACAGAGGAATGGAGTCATATGCTGCCTATAATTACAGAAGAACATTCATCTTTAATCTTTGCGGAGATTTTTCAAGACGTCCATGCGTGGCGAAAAAAAATGATACATTACATTAAGGAAGAAAACCCCGAAATTAACACTGCAATTATTGAAGCCGCCAATCATACCGACTTAGACCCCAAGGCCGTTGCTCTCGGTGCTTATATGACCTACATTCTGCTTGAAGCAGCCATGAAGGATGAGGATATGACTCTGGGTACTTCAGAAGAAGGTTAATTTCCTGACTTATTTTATTTTACCTAACAGAGTTGTTATTCCGAGCCGTTTTTTACACACCTTGAATAAATCTTTTATAGCTTCTTCTATAACTTCATTGCAATTTTGCCTCAAATAGGAATTATCGGCTGTTTCCTTTGCTCTTTTGCCGGGAAGGAGTGTATATACCTTATTGCGAACAACTATTACGTCAACACCACCGTAATCATGACCTTCTCTGTAGCCGCGGCCCTTAATTATAACTTTTCTGATTTCGGACCCTTCCCGCATTATCTCTGAAAAAAATTCTTTGGATACCTTTTCTGCCGACTGGATAATTTTTTTACCCAAATTATATTTTTCAAAACTTCGCCTGTCAAATGTCATTGTTACTTTTTGAGGCTTCATGTCAGGTTAATTCCTTTCCGTTTTTGCCTACACTAGATTTACAATCCTTTTTTTTGATTTTCTAAAAAATCCACCAACGTTTAATCGAACTCTTATCCCATTCGCCGTTTTTGCCCTTGGTCATAACCTCAAAGCATTTTTGTTCCCCTGTACGAGTTTGATTAAATATTCTGGCTTCCCCGTTATGGAATATACAGGTCTGTTCTTTAACCCCCTCTCTACTTATTTTATTGCGGCATCCGGGAATTACAGTTTTAGAAACCAACTGCCCGTTTTTAAAAACTTTTGTTACCAATGTTCCTTTCAGCGTTTCCCCAACCATATATCTCATTTTTGGATCAACTTTTAACATTAACATAAAAACCTACACTTTCTTTTTTTAATACTACAATATTCATAAACCTTGTGAAAAATAAATTTGCTGCTTCAAACAGAAAAAATTAACATTTCTTAATCTTAAGGGCCGTCGAGCTTGCTCGACGGCCCTTAAGATTTTAATATTACTGTTTTTTCTTTCTTGATTTTTTCTTTTTAGGACCCTTCGCGGCTTCTTCGGAAGATTTTTTTGATTTTTTTCCGGTGCCGGTTTTGCCTGCAGTTTTTTCCTTTTCGGCCTTAACTTTGGCTTCTTCTTCCGCTTTAATCAATGCCTGCAGTTCTGCCTCATCCTTCGCCCTCAAAACAGGGATGGAAAGCATCAGAGCCATTTGTTCGCCTTCTTGTTCAAAGCTTAATTCCAGTGCCTCTTTGTCCATTTCAACGTATTTTGAAAGCACATCAATCATTTCACCTCTCATCCTTTCAAGAAGAAAAGGTGTTAAATTCGTTCTGTCCTGCATCAAAACAAGCTTGAGGCGGTTGCACGCAACCTCTTTTAAATTTTCTTTTTCAGGCGGGGCTTGAAAAAATCCCGCCAATTTTCTATATAAATCTGTAAATATCTCTTTCATGCCTTTTGCTCCTTACCAAACAGCCCCGCAAAGAACTTTTTTATTTTTGCTACGAACCCCTTTGGTTCATCAATGTCAAGAAAATCAACTTCTTCACCCATAATTCTTTTTGCCACATTCTGATAAGCCTGTCCGGCGAGGGATTTTTCATCGTTAACAATCGGCTCGCCTTTGTTTGTTGAAGTAATTACCCCGACATCTTCCGGAATTATACCGATTAAAGAACAAGACAAAATATCCACGACATCGTCAACACTCATCATATCATTGGACTGTACAAGTTTTGGACGTACTCTGTTTAAAAGCAGTTTGTAAGATTCAATTTCTTCTTTTGCTTCCAGAAGCCCGATAATTCTATCCGCATCACGCACAGCAGACATTTCCGGAGTTGTAACAACAATTGCCTCAGTCGCACCCGCAACAGCATTTTGAAATCCCTGTTCAATCCCCGCAGGGCAGTCAACTATGATAAAATCATTTTCCTCTTTCAATTCGTCGCAAATCGATTTTAATTGCTCCTGATTAATCGAACTTTTATCACGTGTCTGAGCCGCTGCCAGCAAGCACAGGTTAGGGTTTTTCTTATCCTTAACTAAAGCCTGTTTAAGTTTACAACGTTCTTCGACCACGTCTATTATTGTGTAAACTATCCTGTTTTCAAGTCCCAAAAGCAAATCCAAGTTTCTTAACCCGATATCAGTATCTATTAAGACAACTTTTTGGCCCGCTTTTGCAAGTGCAGTGCCGATATTTGCACTGGTCGTCGTCTTGCCGACTCCGCCTTTTCCTGATGTAATTACTATTACTCTGCCAGTCATTGTTGCTCCTTTTTTGGGTTAAAGGCTTAAAGGGTGAATGGGTTAAAGGTTAGTTGTTAAAATTATTCACCCTTTCACCTGTTCACCTATTCACTCATCTTATATATAACTATTTCTCTGTTTTCTACCCGTGCTTCTTCCGGAGTGAACTCGCTTGACCTTTGTATAAAAGGTATGTTCATTGAATCCGGACGTCTTGCGTAAAATCCTGAAATCCTTAGCTGAATTGCGTTTACTTTTAATGCCCGAATTTTGGCCCAGTCGTTTCCTCTCGCTCCGGCATGGGCAATCCCGCCAAGCACACCCCAAACTGTAATGTCGCCTTTGGCAATTATTTCACTGCCGGGGTGGGCATCACCCACTAAAACAATGTTCCCGTCATAGCTCATGGTCTGGCCCGAACGAAGTGTTTGCTGTAAGTACAAAGTCGGAAGTTTGGATATTTCATGCTGGGCTATTTCTTTTTCGCTCAATTGCTCGTTTTCTTCATCAATCAGCTCTTCAAGCTTGCCTTCCGCTTCGATTTCTTCTTCGGTTTTTTCAACCACTTCTATTTTTTCTTCTTCATCCGCTTCTTGCTCTATCAATTCGTAAGAAAGCCCGTCTTTAGGCTCTCCAACCTCTGTTTCCTTAATCTCAAAATCTTCCGCATTAATTTCAGGAGTTTCAACCTCAATCTCATTTGAAAGCTCTGAAACAATTATCCCCAAATTTAAAGCAGAAAGTTCTGTCTGCTCGGAATTTGTATCCACAAAAGCAAGTTCCGAAACCATTGAATTTATTAAAGACTTTATGCTCAAAAGCTGGGACTGGCTCAAATCGATTTCACCCAATTTTAAACATATCTTTTTATTTCTCGCTTCGGGTATTTCCAAAATATTACTGAGTTCATAAATAATCTCGGATGCGTCTTTCGCATTACCCAAATCAATTATAAAACCATCCTCAACAAAACCTTTATTCATATTCCATCCTATTTAATTCGTTACATGAAAATTCTATCTTAAATATTTTTTATACACAAACGATTGTTTAGATTTATTGAGAAGTATTTTTCAAGGGGCATGCCTACGTCAATAAATTTTACATTTCTTAACGGAAAATGAGCGATTTCAGGGTCATGGAAACATGCGTCAATCATGCGTTTCCATGATTTGAAAGTCTACAACCATGGTATAGCTTGCGATATATCATGGTTGATATACTTGAAATATAGCCCCCGAGCATGATTTGGTTGATTGTTTCAAAATGTAATATTGTGGCAAAAACCCCCTTGCAAAAACATTCTTAGTACTTATAATAGAATTAAAGCAAGGCTCAGTGAGACTCTTGGGGTAGTTGTAAAATATATGGCACGGAAGATAGCGGAATTTGTGTTTCCGCTTTGTAGTTCATGCCAAGGTCTAGTTTGATATATTGGAGGATGTTATATTGTTTAGAAGTCATGACATGGGTAGAGCTGTTGCGGTTAGAAGATGGACGCCCACAGCCCTGGACTGTTACAAGAGAGGCTGCAGCTGCAATGGTTGTTATTATAGCGACTTTTTTAGCGGCACTACGCAAAAATGCCAAATGAAAGCATCCGTACTAGAGTTAGTTAGAGTGATAGGAACTCCCGAGGTGGATTTGCAGCAAGTACTTCATGATTAAATGAACGGAAGCATGGAAAGATTTATTATTAGGCGAAATTTGGGGAAGTTTCGCCTTTTTTATTTGGACGAAAAGCCACTTTAATTTTTTTGAATATTGTTGTATACTGGGAAGGTATCAAATAAACGGAGGGAATTTATGCATATTTATGTAAACGGAAGAAACATAGAAATTACGGACGCAATCAAGGCTTACGTCAAGGAAAAAATCGGTAAAGTAACCACACATTACGACCAAATTCAGGGAATAGAGGTTGTTTTGTCTGTAATCAAAAACCCCGCAGCTTCAGGAAAACACGTCGCTGAAGTTACCTGCAAACTTACTTCCGGAGCAATCCACTGCGAAGAATCAGCGGATTCCATGTATGCAAGCATCGACCTTTTAGCGGATAAATTGGACAGACAGGTCAAAAAGTTTAAAGATAAAACTCTTTCCTCAAAAGACAAATCGGCTTCTATAAGAACGGAAAAATTAGAAGAAGAATCTGAGGAAGAAACAACAGAAGAAGCAGTAAGTGATTAACGGGAAAAAAGTTGTTGTAATAATGCCCGCCTATAACGCCGAAAAGACGTTGAAGCAGACTTATGAGGAAATTTACCATGACTTCGTGGATGAAGTCATCCTCGTTGATGACAATTCACGCGATAATACAAAAATTGTTTCCAAAGAACTTAATATAACCACGATTGTGCATAATGAAAACAGAGGTTACGGCGGAAACCAAAAGTCATGCTACAAAGCGGCATTGAAAGCTGGTGCGGATATTGTCGTAATGCTTCATCCTGATTATCAGTACACGCCAAAGCTAATTCCTGCGATGGTTTCGATGATAGCCTTCGGGGAATACGATGCCGTTCTGGCCTCTCGAATGCTTGGCGATTCGGCCCTAAAAGGCGGCATGCCTTTTTATAAATTTCTTGCGAATAAGTTTTTGACAGCCTTTGAAAACTTCTTTTTGGGCGAAAAATTGTCCGAATATCACACGGGTTTTAGGGCTTTCGGCAAAGAAGTTCTGGAGAAATTGCCTTTGGCCGACTGTGATGATGATTTTATTTTTGACAACGAAATTTTGGCTCTGCTTTTTTATTACGGATACAAAATCGGTGAAATTTCATGCCCGACAAAATACTTTAAAGAAGCATCTTCGATAAATTTTTCCCGCTCCTGCAATTACGGTTTGGGGGTTTTGAGCGTAAGTTTGAAATACTTTTTTGCAAAACACGGAGTTTTTCAATCAAAAATCTTTAAAAAAGACGCCAAAAAGCTTGATTTAACAGGCGAGTTGGAATATTTTTACAAGGAAAAAGGGAAACAGAAAACAGGGAACATGTAACTGAGAAGAGATTTTTCTGTCATTGCGAGTGGGTAAATGTTTTGACCCATGCTAAAGAGCGTTCGAGTCATTGCGAGGCGAGGGTTTTCGGCTATGTGTAAATTGTCCACCGAAGCAATCTATCCTATGGTTGCATGTTGGAAAGATTGCTTCGGAATGCAAACTTTTTCGTGTGCTTACAAGTCTCAAGCCTCGCAATGACGCGGCAAAGGAAGTTTTAAGCGTACCTATTTCTTGCGGAGATATTACCCATATTATTCTGCTGAGGTTTCAACAATTCTTATATAATCATCAAGAACCCCATTCGTATTATGTTTCCTCAAAATTTTAAGTGTTTCAGCCTTGCTCAAATCCTCATGACGGGCAATGATTTTTCCGAAATCCATAAATGCCTGACCTTCCTTAAGCTTAAGAGGAATTTCCAAGTGTTTAAAAGCCTTCGGTACAGCTAGTGCTGTTTTTTGTAAGTATGCTTCTGCAAAGCTAAAGCCAAAGCCAGCCTGACCGTTGTCCAAAGCGGGATAAAGATGTGACCGACCACTTTGAGTTTGAAGCAGGTGGAATTGTGCAATTGCTTTTTTATCTTTAAGTTTGTTTACACTGTCAAGATATTTTTTTGCAAAGCCAATCTGACCGTTGTCCAAAGCGGTATAAAGATGTGACCGACCACTTTGAGTTTGAAGCAGGTGGAATTGTGCAATTGCGTTTTTATCTTCAAGTTTGTTTACACTGTCAAGATATTTTTCTGCAAAGCCAATTTGACCTTTGTCCAAAGCGGTATAAAGATGTGACTGACCACCGTTATCTTGAAACAGGTGGAATTGTGCTTTTGCTTTGCTGTTTCCCACAGTATTCACTGCATCAAGATATTCAATTGGGGATTTTTCAAGTTTTTTATCAAGCATTTCACAAAGCAGTGATCGTCCATTTTCTTTATTTTGGTACAAAAACACCTTTTCTTTAACCATCTCCTCTTCATTAGCCAAATCTTTGATTAAATTTGAAAGAAGTCCTTCATCTCTTTTTGTAATTGCATTTGAAAAATCTTCTATAAATCTATTGGCTTTCAGCATAACTTCCGGAAGTCGGTTAATTAACGTGATTCCCCCAGAATTTAGTTTCGCCATTCCAAACGATAAGTTACCGTTAGACATGTAAGTGTTTTGAGCTGTTGTCGGTGAATTCAAAGCTCGTCTGTTTGTTTTTCTTTGAGTAAAATTGTTGAATTGTATAGAGTTAACCCGCATAATTTGCTCCTTTTATTTTTTAGTTACGTTGTTTGAAAAATTGAAAATATATTTTTTTGTTAGTTGAGCTTACGGAAAAAGTGTGTGATTTTTTGAAATGCACTCAGGTTAAGGGTTTTAGGTTCAAAAATTCATATTTACATTTCGTAATATCCCGATTTTTTGA
>Ga0172381_10001911_pt1 | contig 23797 bp, 19 predicted proteins | sample Leawel6488metaG_FD_119754 | JGI IMG/M metagenome (GOLD analysis project Ga0172381, IMG submission 119754) | Leachate microbial communities from a municipal landfill in Southern Ontario, Canada - Leachate well 64-88 metaG | ecosystem: Engineered > Solid waste > Landfill > Unclassified | place...
GGAGACATGGAGTTAGTTGGTGGGCTCTGGAGCCAGCACTATACTCAAAATTCCTCTTCTAACCAATACAATACTACTGTAGACTACACAATTAGCAATACTAGTTATAGCAGATTCTGGAGTATTCCTTACACAGTTGCCTTACCTGACTTAGCTCTTGTCATTAAAAAGGCCGATGAAGCCAATTTGACAAATTATTCACTTGTTGCCGATATCATGACCTGTTTTGGATTTCATATATTAGCGAGCTGGTATGAAAATGTTCCTTATACTGAAGCTCTTTTAGGCGAGGAGAATCTTTATCCAAAATATGATAATGGACCCACCATTAATGCTGCTTTAATAGCTAGGTTGGATGCTGCAATCGCTAAAATAGCCGATGCTAAAAGTGCGGCAATAAAAATTGATAAGGATGATTTGGTTTTTGGTGGTGACCTTGATAATTGGGTAGCATTTGCCAAGACTCTTAAGTTGAAGCTTATGATGAGAGATTTTACTACCAACAGAGCGGCAATTCAATCGGCTTTAACCGCTGGCGGATTCCTGACAGTAGATGCAAAAATGGATCAGTTTTCTGATAAAGAGAACAATTCTAATCCATTGTATGAAAATGACAGGAGGAAGTTGAATACTCAAAATAATATTGCAGCCAGTGCAACTCTTGTTAATTATCTGTTAGCAAATTCCGACCCCAGAATAGCAGTATTTTATGAGAAAAATACTAGTGACGGTTACTTTGGCCTAAACTGTGGAGATAGACCTCCGGTTGCTGAGATCCCTGCCGGCCAGATTAGCCGTGCTATGTTAGCACCTGAAGATCCTGTCTATTTTACATCTCTTGCCGAAACATACTTCTTACAAGCTGAGGCTTATGCCAGGTTGGATAACAGGGCAGCTGCGAAAACAGCTTATGATAATGGCGTTACTGAAGCTTTCGACCGCTGGGGTTTTAGTGCGTCAACTTTCATCGCCGCAGGGGGAGCTTATGAGTTTAATAGTACATCTACAGATGCAATGTTAAAATGCATCTTAACCCAGAAATGGGTAGCTGCTACACGCTGTCAGGCTTGGGATTCGTATTTTGACATTAACAGAACAGGTATTCCTGCTTTAGGCTCAAAATTACCTACGGATGAGGGTTATGTTCTGGGTGAATTAAGCCCTGTTGTAGGATCTACTATAGGCGAAAATGAGTTCCCCAAAAGGATGATTTATCCTAAGGCTTCAGCTGACAATAATCCTAATGCACCAACGGCTGTTGCAATAACTGTGAAACAATGGTGGCATAAATAATATTAAATTATTGAAAATGAAAAGATTTATACAAATTTTCTTAATATCATGCCTCGCTTTTGTAGGCCTAAGTTCATGTGAAACCTATGATGATGATTATGACCAGGATTTCTCTCCTGTTTTTCCACTATGCGGAGAGTGGAGGGTAGACATATTCAATGCTGCTACCAATGCCAAGGTTACGAGAACCACTGTTTATACCTATGACACTGCTGATAAATCCAGTACTGCAATGTGGCTTTGGGTAAATAATACAACATATGGAACAAAATGTAAGATCTCCTGTGATCCTGCTGCTGCTACTTTCTCTGGGACTAATGTTGCAAATGCCTTATATACAGGTACAACAAATACAGTAACCAATGGTGTGGTAGTTGTCAACGGCTCTACTACTCCTTCAGGGGGAAAATCAGATTCTATAGAGTTTACTTACTACTCTTCAAAAGCTAGTACTACTTATAATATCAAAGGATATCGTAGAACAGGATGGCCTGAGGATGAGTAAAAGGGCTCTTTAATAATTGAAATTTTATTCAGTTATAAATTTTAGAAGGAGGGTGACTAAAAAGTAATTTTTAGTCGCTCTCTTTTTATATTTTCAGAAAATCTTTTGTATATTTACACTACAAAATATTTCTGCCGGCTTATATGTGGAATAATATTTTGCAGTTTCCATCAATGTCATATTTGTAATTGGACTAACTCTGCGCAGGATTTTCCTATAAACTCCTGTAAAACTATCAAAGCCGCCACATATAAAAGCATACCAGCTTTTCCCTATTCCTTTTGTCTTTAATTGATATTTAATTATTGTATGATGAAGCCAATCACAGAACTTATCAAAGACCTTGCCGACCAATATGGCAGAAACAGACATAATCTGCTGCCGATACTTCAAGGAGTTGTCGAACAGGAAAAATACCTCTCGGAATACTCAATGATTGAGATAGCACGCGAACTGGACCTGCCTGCCGCCGAAGTTTTCGGAACAGCAACTTTTTACTCTTTTCTGGAATACAAAAAAATGGGCAGAAATATAATACGCATCTGCAAAACCATTACATGTTCCATGAAGGGAGAGAATCAGGTTTTACTTGCTATCCAGGAGATGTTAAAAATTGGTGTCGGAGAGACAACGCCAGACGGAAATTTTACATTGCTCCAGACCAATTGTCTTGGCTTTTGCCATAAAGCGCCGGCAATGCTTATCAATAATGATGTATATAATGAATTGACTCCGGAAAAAGTCCGTGAGATATTGAGTATCTACTTAAATAAGAAAAGGGAGGAGGTAGCAAATGACAACTAATTATCAACTTAAAAGAGCCGATTTCATTTTTAAGAGTGAAAACGACTGGGAAGAAATTCTGAGTAAAAACATAAGCCGTCCTCCTCAGGAGTTGATTAATGAGTTGATTAGCTCTGAATTAAAAGGGAGGGGCGGAGCCGGATTTCCTACCGGTTTAAAGTGGAAAGTTTGTGCAGAGGCCGTAAATGATATTAAGTATGTTATCTGCAATGCCGATGAGGGTGAGCCGGGAACCTTTAAAGATCGTGAGATTTTATCAAAGGTTCCGTTTAAAGTATTGACTGCAATTGCTATTTGCGGTCACGTTACCGGTGCAAAAGAGGGTTATATTTACCTTCGCGGTGAATACTTCTTTTTACAGCAGGAACTTAACAAGGCCATCAGTGAGTTTGAATATTACTGCAAAGAGATCAACTTCGATTTTACAATACGGATATTTATGGGTAGCGGAGCTTATATCTGTGGAGAAGAGACAGCACTTTTCGAATCTATGGAGGGAAAACGCGGCGAACCGCGAAACAAACCGCCGTTTCCTTCCACCTCCGGCTATATGGGTAAGCCCACTGTAATAAACAATGTTGAAACACTTGCACACACATATACTATTTTTAAATACGGATCCAAACGCTTTTATGATCTGGGCGTTCAGTATTCGAGAGGTTCAAAATTGTTTTCAGTCTCCGGAGATACTCCAAAACCCGGAATCTATGAGCTTGAACTGGGTATGAGTCTGGCTGATTTTGTAGACGAATTCGGCGATGACGACACCAAGGCTGTTCAGGTAGGAGGTGCTTCCGGTTTTCTGGTACCACGCAAGAAGTTTAATGAAACCAATATCGGTTTTCAGGGTAAACTGACAGGAATCTCTTTGCCGACAGGAGGCTCAATGATGCTTTTTAACAGTTCGCGCTCTATGTATAATGTACTTGACAACTATCTGAAATTTTTCGCAGAAGAGTCGTGCGGACAATGTACACCGTGCCGGGTTGGATGCCAGCAACTGATGAGGGGAATCAAGGCCATCAAGCGTGGTGAGAAAAACGCTCAGTATTTGGACAAATTGTTAAAATTGACAGAAACAATGCAGTACACAGCTAAATGTGGGCTGGGACAGTCTGTGGCCAACTCCTTCTCGTCAATAGTAGAAAATTTCAGGGAAGAGATGATATACTAATTCCGCAAAAATTATCGTTATGGATAAAAAAATTAAAATATCGATCAACGGAGTAGCAGTTGAAATTGAGTCGGGAACTTCAATTCTGGAAGCTGCCAGACAGACAGGAGTCATCATTCCTACCCTCTGCTATCACAAAGACTTGTGTGTGGCTGGAAACTGTAGGGTTTGTGTAATAGAGGTTGTCGGACAAAAACGATTAGCGACTGCTTGTGCCACCCCTTGTGAAGAGGGAATGGAGATACTTACAAATTCCTTCAAAGTACGAAACTCCCGTAAACACATTATAGAACTTTTGCTCTCCGAACACAATGCAGACTGTACACGCTGTTATAAAAACGGAAATTGTGAATTACAGAAACTTGCATCTGATTACAAAATTATGAGTCAGGATTTTATAAGCCTGTTCCCATTTAAGAACTACACCATAGATATGTTTTCGCCCTCCATTATTAAAGACGACAGTAAGTGCGTCCGTTGTCAGCGATGTGTGAGAACCTGTGCCGAATTACAGGGAGTAAATGCTTTGACTGTGGCTTATAAAGGCGACCAGATGAAGATATCCACCTTTTTCGAGAAAGCTATGAACGATGTGGTTTGCACCAATTGCGGGCAGTGCATCAATCACTGTCCTACAGGAGCTCTCGTAGAGAAAAATTACATAGAGGAGGTATGGGATGCTATCGCCGACAAAACAAAATACGTAATTGTACAAACAGCCCCTGCAGTTCGTGTCGGGTTGGGTGAAGAACTTGGTTTTGAGCCCGGAACCCGTGTTACCGGTAAGATGGTAGCAGCTTTAAAACGTTTAGGGTTCGATGCAGTGATGGACACCGATTTTACTGCCGACCTGACTATTATGGAAGAGGGGACAGAATTGCTTACCCGGTTGAAACGAGCTTTGGTGGATCACGATCCACAAGCAAAGCTTCCATTGGCAACCTCCTGTTCTCCCGGCTGGATCAAGTATATAGAACATATGTATCCCGCTTATCTGGATCACCTTTCATCCTGCAAGTCTCCACAACAAATGTTTGGTGCCCTTGCAAAGACCTATTATGCCAAAGCGCGTAACCTGGATCCCGGAAAAATTGTTTCGGTTTCTATAATGCCGTGTACAGCCAAAAAGTTTGAAGCCAACCGGCCGGAAATGCACGACAGTGGTTATAAGGATGTTGACTATGTGCTTACAACCCGCGAATTGGCCATTATGATCAAGCAGGCAGGTATAGATTTTATGAAACTGAACGATATGCATTTCGACAGGTTGATGGGAGAATCTACTGGTGCCGGTGTAATTTTCGGTGCAACCGGAGGTGTTATGGAGGCGGCCTTGCGTACGGCTTATGAACTGGTTACCGGACGCGATGTCCCTTTCGAAAACCTCAACATTACCCCGGTTAGGGGAATGGATGGAATCAAGGAGGCTTCAGTCAGGATAGAAAATCCCCTTAAGGAGTGGTCGTTTCTGGAGGGCGTCGAATTAAAATGTGCTATTGCACACGGCTTGGTCAATGCTAAGAAAGTTATGGATTCTATTGTTTCCGGTCAGTCAAGCTATCATTTTATAGAATTTATGGCTTGTCCGGGAGGCTGCTTAGGGGGAGGAGGTCAACCCATCCCTACGAGCCCCGAAATACGCATCAAACGTTCTGAAGCGATTTATGCCGAAGACGCAGGAATGCCACTAAGGAAATCTCATCAGAATCCGGAGATTATAAAGATTTACAAGGATTTTCTGGAAAAACCTCTTGGAGAAAAATCTCACCGGTTGTTACACACCAAATACACTCCAAGAAAGAGATATTAATCGGCTATTTTTATTTTTATTATATTTACAAAACAAAATATTGCATTGCAGTTTCAACATCTGTCTTATTATTTAGAATCAATCGCGTAAGACCTTAAATATCATTATATTAAAAAACGAGCCTATGAATGCAAATGTCGAAAATCAAGTCGATACGAAAATTATCGACGAGATAATTTCCAGGCACAAAGGAAAACCAGGAGAACTGCTAACTGTTATGGAAGAGGTACAGGAGGCGAGTGAGTACAAATTTCTGGATGAATTGAGCATGGATTATCTCTCCTCTAAAACAAAAGTGCCACTGTCTCAAATTTACAGTGTTGCTACTTTTTATTCATTTTTCAATCTTAAACCACAAGGAAAACACACACTAATCGTATGCAGGGGAACAGCCTGCCATACGAAGGGTTCTAAAATCCTGTTAGACGATCTTGCTCTTCTTCCCGGTTGCAAAGAGGCTTTCGATGCAGGGGAAGCAAGTTTTACAACCGAAGATAAGCTTATCACTATTAAAACCGTAGCCTGCTTCGGGCAGTGTGCCTTGGCTCCGGTAGTCGCTGTTGATGGAGTGATATACAGCAATGTTACATCGGAAGAGATAAAGAAATTATTACAAAACTTACAGGAGGATAATAAAGATGAAAATATCAGACTTAGCTAAGCTTAACGAGCTTAAAGAGAAAGCTGCAAAAAAAATCCTTCCTGATAAGCCGTACATAGCTATTGGAATGGGAACATGTGGAATCGGGAGGGGAGCCGAAGTGCTGTTTGACTGTTTTGAAAGAACGATTAATGAGAGAAATCTGGACATATTGTTAAAGAAGACCGGTTGTTTCGGATACTGTTCGGAAGAACCGCTTGTCAATATCTACATACCGGGTCACCCATTAATCATAATGCACAAAATTTCGGAGAATGATGTTATACCTATCATTACCGGAATTGTTAAGGGAATAATGCCATATAGAAATGTTTTATGCAGGGTAGAGGAGTGGGACTTTATCACAGGTAAATTCAAGTTTGGAGAGGGGTTGACAGATTATCCTCTGTGGAACGAAGTTCCGTTCTTCAAATGGCAGAAAAAAATAGTACTGCGTAACTGCGGTATTATTGTCCCCGATGATATCGAGGAGTATATCGCAGTAGGGGGGTATTTCCCGTTATACAAGGTATTGCATGAAATGACTCCCGCCGCGGTTGTAGAAGAGGTTAAAACATCCAAATTGAGGGGACGCGGAGGTGCGGGATTTCCAACCGGCCAGAAATGGGAGTTGATGGCCAAGGTAAAAGGAGATCAGAAATACATTATTTGTAATGCAGATGAAGGAGATCCAGGTGCCTTTATGAATAGAAATGAAATTGAAAGCGACCCTTTTATGCTTGTCGAGGGAATGACCATTGGTGCATTTGCTATGGGCGCATCTAAGGGGGTTGTATATATAAGAGCAGAGTATCCGCTTGCCGTGCGGCGTTTGAAAGAGGCAATAAGACAAGCCAAAGAATATGGATTGTTAGGCGAGAACATACTCAATTCCGGTTTTAATTTTGACATAGATATTGTTGAGGGTGCAGGGGCATTCGTCTGCGGCGAGGAGACGGCATTAATCCACAGTATCGAAGGAAAATCCGGCCGTCCTTCACCACGCCCTCCATATCCTGCCGAAAGGGGATTGTACGGAAAACCTACCAATATCAATAATGTTGAGACTTGGTGCAATATTCCCGTAGTAATTTCCAAGGGCGGCAAATGGTTTACAAAGACAGGAACCGAACGGAGTGCCGGTACAAAGGTCTTCTCTTTGGTTGGTAAGGTAAAAAATACAGGCTTAATTGAAATGCCTCTCGGATCTACACTTGAAACAATTGTGTTTAAAATAGGCGAGGGCACTGGCTCCCAAAAACGCGTCAAAGCTGTACAGACGGGAGGTCCTTCCGGTGGATGCATTCCGGTAGAATATTTAAATACACCGGTAGACTATGAGTCACTCAGCTCTCTTGGATCCATAATGGGGTCCGGCGGGATGGTCGTTATGGATCAGGATAACTGTATGGTGGACGTTGCACGCTATTTTACCGAATTTTCAAATGGCGAATCGTGTGGAAAATGCACACCTTGTCGTGAAGGACTGGCTCAGACACTTGAAATTCTCACCCGTTTCACAAAAGGCAACGCCAACGAAGCGGATATTCACAAGCTCGAAAATCTCGGGAAAGTAATAAAAAACAGTGCTCTTTGCGGTTTGGGGCAAACAGCTCCTAATCCGGTTCTTACCACTTTGAGATACTTCAGGGATGAGTATGACCACCATATGATAGAGAAAAAGTGTGAACCCGGCATCTGTCAAAGTTTGTTCAGTGCTCTTTGTGAAAACAGTTGTCCTATGCATATGAATATTCCGAGATACCTCCAGCTTCTGAAAGAGGAAAAATTGGAAGATGCTTTCGAATCTACCCTAAGGGACAACCCCCTGCCATCCACAATTGGCCGTATCTGCCACTTCCACTGTCAGATGAAGTGTCGCAGAGAAAGCATAGATGCTCCTGTATCCCAGGGAGATATACACCGGTATATTTCAGATACAATATACAGGGAGGGCAAGGCCCAAAAGATCTACGACAGGATCATTAGAGAAAAATTACCTCTTACTCACAAGAGAATTGCCATAATAGGAAGTGGGCCGGCAGGGCTGACTGCTGCATATTATCTGGTCCGGCTGGGTCATGATGTCACAATTTTTGAGTCAGAATCCGAGGCAGGCGGTATTTTACGCTGGGCCATCCCAAAATACAGACTTCCACTGGAAATACTTAAAACAGAGATTCAATTTATAAAAGATTTGGGTGTCCACTTTGTTTTCAATACTACTGTAGGAAAAGATGTGACTATGGAAACTCTTGAAAATGAATTCAACACCATTATCCTTGCTGTTGGTGCACATAAAGATATTGCACTCAGCGTTAACGGGAATGAACTGGAAGGCGTTTTGTCCGGAATGGAATTCCTAAAGGATGTTGCCAAGGGTAACAAGCCAAAAATCGGTAAAAATGTGGTAGTTATCGGAGCAGGAAATGTTGCGATAGATGCTGCCCGTACTGCACAGAGATATGGCGCGGAGGTGACTGTGGTTTACAGAAGATTAAAATCTGATATGCCTGCCAATAAGGATGAGATAAAAGGTGCAGAAATAGAAGGGGTCAACTTCCTGTTTCTGTGCAATCCTAAAGAGATACTGGCAGATACAAACGACAAGGTAAGAGGTATAGAACTTATGAAAATGGCCTCCGGCGACCTTGACCTTTCTAACCGGCGAAAACCGGTGCCGACAGGGGAATCCTTTATCATTGCCTGCGACACTGTTATTATGGCTGTCGGTGAAGAGGTAGAGGCAACCTTTGTGAGGAATTTTGGCATTAAACTCTCCAGCAATGGTAATATTTATTCAGATCACTTTACTTTTGTAACAAGTCATCCTAAAGTATATGCGATAGGAGATGCGGTTACCGGACCTGCAACCGCTGCCGAAGCAATGGGTATTGCAAAAAAGGCGGCTGAGATCATCGATTTTAACCTTATGAATAAGCGTCGTTTCCACAAGCTGTTCAGAGGATTTGACTATAGTGACGAAGTCCCTTTAAAACCAGAGGGAGGAAACCGTCACTACGCAGTCAGAAGACCTTTCGAAGAGAGAAAAGGAAATTTTGATGAGGTTAATATGGGTTATTCAAAAGAGCAGGCTTATGCAGAGGCTTCGAGATGCCTGCGCTGCGATGTTCGTGTAACTGTTAATACTGAGGAGGACTAATTATGGAAATCAAAAAAATAAATATTACCGTTAATGGCAAACCCTGTCAGGTAACCGGAGGGAAAACCATATTGGAGGCTTGTGAAGAGATTGGCATAAAAATTCCTTCTCTTTGTTATCTGAAAGATGTTTCACACAACGCTTCGTGCGCAATTTGCGTAGTTGAGGTAAAGGGGGCAAAAACTCTTGTGAGATCTTGCATCAATAAAGTTTCGGAAGGGATGGAGGTGAAAACCTATTCTCCTCTTATCAGTCAGGTAAGAAAAACAAATTTGGAACTAATTCTGGCCAACCATCCCAAAGATTGTCTTATATGTGAGAGAAACGGCAATTGCGAATTGCAAAGCCTCGCATTTACACTTGGAATAACTGAGACAGCTTTTCCTAAAACCAAGAAAGTAGATAAAATTGATGACACCTCTTTGTCACTGATCCGTACACCAGAAAAATGTATCCTTTGCGGGAGATGTATCTCCGTATGTTCAGATGTTCAGACAGTAAACGCAATCGACTTTTCCGGAAGAGGGTTAAGAAGTAGGGTTTCTACTTATCGCGACAAAGGTTTGGGAAATGTTGCCTGCACAAACTGTGGACAATGTGCCTTAGTATGCCCCACTGCTGCAATTGTCGAGAGGGATGACTCGAAATCGGTTATCAATGATATTTACAATAACGACAAGTATGTTATTGTTCAAACTGCACCGGCAATCAGAGTCGGCATAGGAGAGGCAATGGGAATGGAAGAGGGAGCCTTGGTAACAGGCAAAATGGTTGCAGGATTAAGGAAACTCGGTTTCGACAAGATCTTCGATACTCAATTCACCGCCGACCTTACAATTATGGAGGAGGGGTTTGAATTAATAAATCGTATAAAAAGCGGGGGAACATTACCTATGGTTACCTCTTGTTCACCTGGCTGGATCAAGTTTATAGAACACTTTTTCCCTAAGTCGCTGGATCATCTATCAACCTGCAAGTCGCCACAGCAGATGTTTGGTGCCGTAGCAAAAACCTACTATGCGGAAAAGCTAAACATCGATCCCCGGAAAATTGTTGTTGTTTCAATAATGCCTTGTACAGCAAAGAAATTTGAATGTAAGAGACCAGAGATGAATTCTGCTTTCCACTATTGGAAAGATAAGCTCTCCCTTTCGGAAAATGACAACTTCTTTGATGTAGATTATGTTTTGACAACGAGGGAACTTGCAAGGATGTTCAAGCAGACAGGTGTAGATTTCAGCAAGCTCCAGGAAGAAGAGTTTGACACTCCGTTGGGAATTTCTACCGGAGCGGGAGTCATCTTTGCAGCATCGGGAGGAGTGATGGAGGCGGCAGTGAGAACAGCGTATGAGGTTATTACCGGTAAACCGATGGATAAAATCGATCTGAAAGCAGTCCGTGGATTCGATGGTATCAAGGAGGCGGAGCTGGATCTGAACGGAACCAAATTGAAAGTTGCTGTTGTCCACACATTAAAGAATGCACGCACATTGCTTGAACAAATTGAGCAGGGTGAATCTCCGTACGCCTTCATAGAGGTTATGACCTGCCCGGGAGGATGCCTTGGGGGAGGAGGGCAGTCCATACCTACAACCTGGGAAATCAGGCAGAAAAGAGCCGACTCTATTTATAAGGAAGACAGGTTGAAACCTATAAGGAAATCACACGAGAATCCTGCAATTAAGGCACTCTATGACGAGTTTCTGATAGAGCCTCTGGGCCACAAATCTCACGAACTGCTTCACACTGGATATGTGAAAAGGGGTGTCTATTAGTTCACATTTGAGTTTTAAAATGAGCTGCATTTGAATGTGCAGCTCATTTTTTTGGCTACACATATTAAAAAAAATGAAAAAGCGGAACAATTCTGTTGAAATGCCGATAATATTTTTTCTATTATTGTTTTCACCTCTTTTTACAAATGCACAGCTTTCCAAACTGGTGTTCGCTCCCCAATGGTTGCCACAGGCACAGTTCGCAGGCTATTATGTTGCTCAAGAGAAAGGGTTTTACAAAGAGGCAGGGTTAGATGTGGAGATTATTCACCCCTCTGCCAGCAAACAGACTACATCTTTGCTTACCTCGGGGAAAGCCGACTTGATATCGCTTTTCTTAATTACCGGCGTATCGGCTAAAAATACGGGTTTGGATATTGTAAATTTCGGTCAGATTTCACAACACTCTGCCATTCTTTTTGTAACCAAGAAATCGAGCGGAATTCAACAACTGAACCAACTAAACGGGAAAAAAATCGGTGTCTGGAAGAGCGGATTTGATGAGGTGCCAAAGGCTTTAATGGCTCGGGTGGAATGTCAGGTTGAATGGGTACCGATTCTCTCTTCAGTTAACCTTTTCCTAATGGGCGGGATCGATGCGATGGTTGTAATGTCCTATAATGAATACGATTACATAATCAATTGTGGATTGGACAAGGAGGACCTCAACATCTTTCCTGTTTCGGAATATGGATTTGACATCCCGGAAGACGGTCTTTACTGCCTGAAATCTACCTTTGACCTGAAAAAAAATGAGTTGAAAAAATTTTTGCTGGCAACGCTTAAGGGATGGAACTATGCTGCCAATAACAGAAAATACGCTGTTGATATTGTGCTTAGACGTATGCAATCTGCCCATCTGGCTGCCAACAGGGTGCATCAGGAGTGGATGCTTAATGAAGTATTAGAGATGATGAGTGTGGCGGGTAAAAATATTATGCCTGGTGAACTCTTAGAAGCTGATTTTATAAAAGCGGTCTGTATATTATCCGATCTGGATAGGACCTGGCAAAAATATTCATTTGCAGATTTTTACAAATCACTACTGAAGTGAAGAATAAAACGCTATCATACCACATTATCCGCAATGTGCTGTTATTATGCACCGGGCTCTTTCTGGTGGTATTTTCTATCGACTACTATTTTACTCGCAACATAATAGAGAAGACAACAAAGGAAAATGCTATATTGCTGGCCAACAATACGGTAAACCGGATTGAGCAGGTACTGACACCTGCTGAGAAAATCCCCGAAATTGTTGCAAAAATGTTGGAATCATCTTTTCTCACCAGAGACTCTCTCATCCCTTTTATGAAAGCAATCCTGAGCAGTAACAAAAATATACACGGATCAATTATCGCTTACGAGCCCAACTATTTTCCTGATAAGGGCATCTATTACGCCCCTTATGTTTTCCGTCAGGGAGATACAGTCAACGCGATTATTCATGGTGACGAAAGCTATGAATATTTTTATATGGACTGGTATCAAATACCAAAGATAACCAACGCTCCATATTGGTCCGAGCCCTATTTCGATGAGGGCGGTGGTAATATCATCATGACAACCTATTCGGTTCCATTTTATTCCGTAAAAGATGGTAAAAGAGTTTTCTCAGGGATTGTTACAATTAATTTGTCGCTTGAATGGCTCACTGAAATAATGTCTTCCGTTAAGATACTGAAAACAGGTTACGCTTTTCTAATATCCCGTAACGGTGTAATCATTACCCACCCCAACAAAAATTATGTAATGAACCAGAGCATCTTTACTATTGCAAAGGAAAATAACCAGCCCGGTTTGCGCAATGTCGGCCAGGAGATGATTCAGGGAAAAAGTAACTTTTCTGCCGCAAATTTCACTAACAGTTGGATCGAAGGTAAATTTTGGATAGGTTACAGAGGATTGGCTTCAAGTCATTGGTCAGTCGGAGTGATTTATCCGGTAACAGAGATGTTTTCCTCATTACGTAAAATCAATCTGATCATGCTATTTCTAATAGTAGCTGGTCTCTCGCTTCTTTCGTTTGTCACAGTTAAGATTGTCAGCAAGCTAACCGCTCCTCTCAAATATTTTGCCGAATCTGCACGAGTTATTGCAGAGGGAAACTTTAACGCACTCTTACCTGAAATCAAAACAGAGGATGAGATGAGGGAACTTCACAATTCCTTCTCCTATATGCAAAAGGAGTTATCGAAATATATAGCGAATCTCAAGGAGAGTACATCGACAAAGGAGAAAATAGAGAGTGAACTGCGTATAGCCAAAGAGATTCAGCTTTCTATGATTCCCCATACCTTCCCGCCTTTTTCTGATCTTACTCAGATAGACCTTTTTGCGGTTCTAAGACCGGCAAAGGAGGCTGGCGGCAATCTGTACGACTTTTTTGTGATAGACGGCAACAAGTTTTGCTTTACAATTGGCGATGTGTCTGGCAAAGGAGTACCCGCCTCCCTGTTTATGATGGAGACCCGTACACTTATCCGGTCCATTTCTGGGAAGGGAATCTCCCCGGCAAAGATTGTGAACTCACTCAATAAGTCACTATCTTTAAATAAGGAGTCCAGTATGTTTTTAACCCTCTTTCTTGGTGTATTGGATATTACTACCGGAGAGCTGTATTATTCGAATGCGGGCCATACCCCCCCTGTAATTATCAGGGAAAAAGGAGAAGTCGTAATGCTTGAAAAACCCAAATTTATTCCGGTAGGGCTGTTTGATAACTTTGAGTATGGAGAGTTGTCTCTGACTATGGAAGCGGGTGATAAGATTTTCTTGTATACAGACGGCGTTACCAAGGCAGAAAATGCAGACAAAAAGCTATTTGGAGAGGATGCCCTTATACAAATAATACTAGCGTATGCAGCTGCTTCGCCCCGCGATCTGATTCAAAAGATGGAGGAGTGCATATCTGCACACGTCAATGGATATACTCAACCGAATGATATAACAATGATGACAATTGTTTACAATGGATAAAAAATAGAATTTTAATAAAAAATTTAGGGTTTTTCATATCTAAACGATCTTAATGGTACAAGCAACTATTTACAAATTAAAAAAAAGAGATAGATATGAAAACAAAAATTTTAAAACCCATTGGACTAATGTTAGTGCTCCTTTTATTTTCCGGGAGCACACCATTATGGTCACAGTACAGCAAAGATTTCTATACTGTGAAGGGTGTAGTCAAAGACAAACTGTCCTTTAAAACCCTGGAAAATGCCAACATATCAATTCCGGGTACTAATGTGGGGACGGTCACAAATGCAAATGGTGAATTTTCCATCAAGATTAAGGACTCCCATAATGCAAAGACGATAGAGGTATCTCTAATCGGATATTCTACCGTCAGCTTTCCTGTAAAAGGAGAAGATGTTGAGGGTGTTAAAATTTATCTGTCACCTAAGCAGAATATTCTGGACGAAGTTACCATTTATGGTACGGATGCGGAATTGCTGGTTAGGAAAGCTATCAGACAAATCGGTGAGAATTACAGTTCCGGGTCCAATATGCTCTCAGGGTTTTATCGTGAAACCATAAAGAAGAGACGGAGCTATGTTAATGTTTCAGAAGCTATTGTGGAGATCTATAAAACTCCGTACGATCAGGGGGTATACAAAGATCTTACACAAATTTACAAAGGCAGAAAACTTGTGAGTGAAGATCCACACGATACTGTTCTGGTTAAACTGCTGGGAGGTCCTAATCTCTCAATCTACCTGGACATAGTAAAGAATCCCGACCTTATACTAAATATTGAGACTCTATCATTTTATAAATTCAAAATGGAGGGAACAACTATGATTGAAGATCGTCCTCATTATATTATAAGCTTTGTGCCACAAGTAACTCTTCCATATGCTCTCTATTTTGGAAAATTATATATTGACGTACAGAATCTTGCCTTTTCCCGGGCAGAGTTCAGTGTAAGTATGGACGACCGTAACAAGGCAACAGCGGCCATCCTTAAGAAAAAACCATTCGGAATGCATTTCAAGCCGGAAGAGATATCATTTCTGGTCACATATAAGTTCAGAGACGGTCTAAGTCACCTGAATTATATAAGAAGTGATGTAAGATTCAAATGTGACTGGAAAAAACGGTTGTTCTCCACAAACTATACAATTGTTTCGGAAACCGTAATAACAGGCGGGAAAGGAGAAGATGCGGCAAGAATCCCCTTTAAACTTGCGTTCAGAGACAATCAGTCACTTTCCGATAAAGTAATCAGTTTTAGCGATCCTGCTTTCTGGGAAGATTATAATATTATTGAACCGGATCAATCGTTGGAAACTGCGGTTAACAGGCTGAAAAAAGAACAAACCAAATAATTCAATCACTTTTCGTATATTTGAGATGAGTATCTTATAAACCGGAATATGATTAATGATCTGTTACTGCTCAAGAAGATAAAGGAGGGGGATATTGGGACATTCGAATATGTTTTCCGTCTTTACTACTCCCCTCTTTTATATTACGCAGTCAGTATTACCGGAAGGATGGATGTTTCTGAGGAGGTTATACAGGAGTTGTTCTACGTTCTATGGAAAGAGCGCGAAAACCTGCAAATACTCCGCTCATTGAAAGGATACCTTTACGGTGCTGTCCGGAACCGTTCTCTTCAATATTGTGAGCACCGCAGGATAACCGAAAATTATAAAGAGAGTCTGTTTACCTATAGAGTAGAAGATCTGGCATCTGATCCGCAAGATAACCTGGAATATAAAGAATTGGAAGAGATAGTAAAGAAGACAATGGATAAAATGCCTGAACGACGACTGAAAATATTTAAAATGCACCGTTTTGAAAGCAGAAAGTATATGGAGATTGCCAATATTCTCTCCCTCTCCGTTAAAACAGTCGAGGCAGAAATAAGCAAGGCGCTTAAAACATTACGAAAAGAAATCGAATATCACAAAAGCTTATCATGACTTTACAAAAGAACAATAACAATAAGATTGACCAAGCCTGGAACCGTCTCCAGACGCGTATGGAGCAAGATGGACTGCTGAATGACAAGAGACCGGCAAGGCAACCCATTTTTAGCTCTGTCGTATTAAAATGGGCTGCGAGTCTGGTTATTTTTATCAGTGCCACTCTGTTCATTATACTGGGGGTAGACAATTCTAAAACAGAGATGCTCTCTTTATATAACAGCGAAAAAAACTCATCTTTTGTCACCACCCTTGAAGATGGTTCTGTTGTCTATTTAGCCGGGAACTCATCTTTATCGTATCCGGAACACTTTAAAAAGCGTAAAAGGGAGGTCTTCTTAAAAGGAGACGCCTTTTTTGAAATAAGTAAAGATGGTAAGTCTCCCTTCATTGTTCAAGCAGACCGTATAAAGATAGAGGTACTCGGGACATCGTTTAATGTCAAAAGCAGTAATAATGCCTCTCCATCGTTATCTGTGAATACGGGAGAAGTTAAGGTTACCTTAAGAGAGGATGGCCAGACTGCCAGGCTGGCTGCCGGTGAAACAGCAATAATTCACTCCGGCCGTTTACAAACAATACCTACTCACGATTTTGAACAATTTTCACGATATACAGACCGGATGCACTTCAAAGACGAGCAACTCTCAAATGTTATCCGTGTAATCAACAGAAATATGGATGGCGTAATGTTGGAGATTTCACCTGGGTTGGAAGGGCGACTTATCACCGCAAGTTTCTCCGGAAACTCACCGGAAACTATGGCCAAACTGATCTGTATTGCGCTCAATCTTAAATATTCTCAGCAACAGAATACTATTCGAATCTATGAATAAATACTCGTTTAATTTGCTGATCGTATGCTTCTCGCTACTGCTGACAGTTAATCTGCGGGCAGATGAAGAATCTTTTCAGGAGGTTAAGATTCAACTGGCAAAAGGCAAGGGGAGCATATACCAACTGTTAAACCAGGTCTCTGAACAATCGGGCTATATGTTTATTTACGATAGTCAGCTGATTGACAATGACAAAATTGTAAAAGTTCCCGTTGGTGAATATACGCTTACAGATGCTATCCGCCTCATAACCGGTAATAACCAGATAAATATCCGTACAATAGGGAACCATATATTGTTATATATCCCGGTAGAGGCTAAAAAAAATGCCGTTTCCCTTTCGCTTGGGACAACTGAAGAGGATAGCTGTTTTACCATGGAGGGGACTCTGCTCGACCATCTGTCCGGAGACCCAATAATCTACGGATCTATAAGCGTAAGCGGTAACTCCTATGGTACAATTTCCAATCAAAACGGGGAGTTCAAACTCATTCTCCCCGATTCTCTGTTGCAATCTACCATTAAGTTTTCCCACATTGGCTACATCACAAGGGAAATCGAGGCATCGCTTTTATCTGGCCGGCACATTGTTTTCTACATGGATCAGAAAGTGATTCCGTTACAGGAGGTAGTGGTACGGGCTGTTGATCCGCTGCGTACTATTGGTGAAATGATGGATAAAAGGAGACAAAACTACTCACTTGAACCGGTTTACATAACCGCTTTTTACAGAGAGGGAGTTGAATATAAAAAAAATGTCACTCTGAGTGAGGCTGTATTGAAGATTTACAAAACCGGTTTTTTGAGCAGTGTGGGCAGTGAACAGGTAAAATTGCTTAAAATGCGCCGGATGACAAATAATGATGATAAAGACGCCTTTGTTGCAAAAATTAAATCCAGTGTCAACTCCAGCCAACTTCTGGATCTGGTTAAAAACCCAACCGACTTTCTTCTGCAGGAAAGTCAACCGCAATATTCATTTGCACATACAGATATTACTACAATAGATGACCGCAGGGTATATGTATTCTCCTTTGAACAGCACAATCGTATTGTGGAACCATTATTCCGGGGAGAGCTCTACATAGATGCGGATAATTATGCACTCATAAAAGCCCGTTTCGAAGTTCACCCAGATTATGTGAGGAAAACAAAAGATATGTTGGTACTAAAAAGCAGTCATAATTTAGATGTAATACCGGAAAAAGTAGTCTATGAAGTAGAATATAAACTGGTGAACAATATCTATTACATCAACCATATACGTGGAGATCTCGACTTTAAGGTAAGGAAAAAGAACAGAATGTTCAGTTCTAATCTGCATATGTGGTTAGAAATGGTCAACTGTAAAATTGACACATTGGATGTAAAGCGCTTTCCAAATGATGAAAGAATATCTACCCACAACATATTCGCGGAGACTCGATTTTCATATGACAAGGATTTTTGGGGTAACTTTAATGTAATTCTTCCCGAAGAAAAACTCAAGGAAATTATTCAAAAATACAACTTTAATCAAAAAAAGTATTAAACGGAATCCGGCAAATTGTTCTTGATCTAAACTAATTTTGCGCGGAAAAGCTTATTATAGCCGTCATAATGTTTTTTTAGGTTCACATTTATACCGATTAGTATTATACCAAAAGGTATAAATTATATTGTGCAGAATTTGTAAAAGCCCAAAATAAAAGTTATATTTGTTTTCAATAAATATAAGTCAAGATGGATTCACCATTTCAGTACGGTAAATTGGCAATGGGCTCGACTTTCGTAAATAGAGTCAACGAGAAAAGAGAGCTTAAAGGTAACCTCTATTCTGGTATCAATACGATGCTCATATCTCCGAGACGGTGGGGAAAATCTTCGCTTGTCAAGGAGGCGATGACAGAACTTCTAAATGAACATTCGGATGTCAAGGTATGCTATATTGATGCTTTTACTATTCGTAGTGAAGAGGAGTTCTATCAGGTTTTTGCTAAAGAAGTAGTTAAATCCACTAGTAAAAATTGGGAATCATGGATTTCAACTGCTAAGGAGTATTTGAAAGCTTTGTCGCCAAGAATATCTATTGGTTCAGACCCCATTAACGACTTTTCTATTGGATTTGAGTTACACAATATGAATGGTAATGAATTCGACCTGCTGAATCTTCCCCAAAAGATTGCCGAAAATAAAGGTGTGAAAATCATCGTCTGCATAGATGAGTTTCAGAATTTAGCAGGACTTAAAGGATATGACGATTTGGAGCACAAAATGCGCAGCGTATGGCAAAAGCACAACAAAGTAAGCTATTGTTTATATGGGAGCAAGCGACATATGATGATAGATATTTTCAACTCGTCGTCTAAACCATTTTACCGCTTCGGGCAGATAATGTTTTTACCTAAAATTGCCGAAAACGAATGGGTAAGATTCATTGTAGATTCGTTTGAGCATACAGGAAAACAGATATCGGAAAAGCTGGCTACCGAACTTGTACAAAAAGTAAATTTGCATTCGTGGTATGTTCAACAACTGGCTCATTTTACCTGGAATTTGACAGTAGACCGTGCAACAGAGGAGATTTTACAGACTGCAGTTGATCAGATTATAAATACAAATCTTCCACTTTTTCAAAACGAATGTGAGGCACTCACTGTAAGCCAACTTAATCTTTTGATAGCCATTGTAAAAGGAGAAAAAGCATTTACCTCAACTTCCGTTATGAGTAAATATCGTTTGGGAACGCCTCAAAATGTATCAAAAAATAAAACCCTTTTACAGAAGCGAGACCTGATAGATAAAACTCCCGAGGGTTTTGTATTTCTCGATCCTGTTTTTGAGAGGTGGTTTGTTTTAGAATATGCTAATTTATTGAATTAAGTATTTCCATATCATTACCCGAGATTTCGAAATGATCTACTTTTGTATTTTCCACCATACGTTTATATGTGGTCGTCTTTGGAAGCGGAAGAGTTCCCCTCTGCAGGGCAAAACGTATTAGCAGTTGTGCGACAGAGACTTCATATGAGCTTGCAACCTCATTCAAAAGCTTGTTGCTTAACGCACGGCCGGTAGCCAATGGAGAGTATGCCTCAATAAGTATATTGTGTCTGTTGCAGAAAGCTACATACTCCTCCTGTGTGCTACCTGCGTGAAACGCTATCTGATTTGCCATAGGTGCAATTTCGCAATTATCAAATTCTCTTTTAATACCTGTTTTTGGAATCCTGACTCCATTATACAGTATGTAATTTTCGCGTAGAATTGATATAGTAAAATACTCCAACAAACATTGATTTTTAGTGGAGCGAGCGAAGTGAGTAATTAAGGAGCGCAATCTGCGTTCTGCGTTACGTGCAGACACTTTGAATTAAGACCTGGTGCCTATTTGAATATCGAACCGATTTTGGAAAACCCATCTTTAAAAGATTCAGATGCAGACGAAAACGCATTTTTAACCTCTTCCCAGTTTTCTTCCGATGAATCCTTAAGTTTGTCATACTTTACCTGCAGGTCATCTTTTTTTGACTTCAGTTCAGAAAGTTTTTCTTCGTATTCAACTTTGGCTTTACCTACAGCCAGGTCTTTTTTTGCTTCCAGTTCGTCAATTTTAGAAAAGATTTCATCTATGCTTTCCTTTGCTTTGTTTTTAAAATTTTCTCTGTCCATTTCTAATAATATTTATGGTTGATAATAAAGCGATGTATGTAATACGTTCTAAATATACACATTTTTTATTACATCAATATACAGGTACACCATTATTAGAAATAATGAATGAAGCCATTGATAGCGACAAAAAGGTAAATCTCCCTCGTTCATTTGAAGATCTATACCAATAGACATGAAAACATCCCTGATTATGGCTTTTATCTTCTGCCAGATAGTCAGCCCTTGTGTAATCAGGAAGAGATTTGAATATTCTCTCCATTGTGGGATTAAACTCACTTCCAAGTAATCTTAGTCTTTTATGAGCGACAATTTGTTTGGAGAGACAATCACAACCTCGTCAGTTTTAGGGTTGTACCAACCTTTTGCCTTACTTTTCTTTAACTCGGAAGTGGTAAGATCGTTTGCGTATTCAGTTCTATCTAAATTACCTCTATTGCATAAAGTATTTTCCACTGCTTAAGTGTCTGATTTTGAAATTTATTATATTTGAAGCAGAAAGCTCTTGATCGGTTAACGAGGATGTCCCCTTAGGAGGGACTAATCCTAACCAATCAAGGGCTTTTTCTTTATTAATACATCTAAGGCTCTCTTTTCTAAAGTTTGTTTTCTTTGTATTTATTCAGTATTTTGAGGAAATATAACGACACGATGCCTAAAGACTGGAGCTGAAAGTAGAATCTCTGCGAAATGACAAAAAATATATTTGAAGAAGAGTTTGAAAACGAATTAAAATTTATAAGTTTGTATAAAAGCGAATTAGCTATGGAGATTGGTGTTCTTATGAGAACACCCAGTGGGGCATTATAAAACATCGGGGGAGTCAATTTACCAGCACATGTAGCCAAACGCACAAAACAGCACATATGCAAACTTCAAAACGACAAACGACCGAAGTTTGCAAAAGAGCTATTTTCTTGCCGACGCAACAACGGATATGTGTATCTTTGAGTTTAAAAATTAACAGCCTTAAAAAAAATAATGGCAAAAAAGAACGGAAACGATAAAACAATTGAAGTAACCCTTTGGGATGCTGCTAATAAACTGAGAGGCAGCGTAGAACCATCCGAATACAAACACGTAGTATTGGGACTGATTTTCTTAAAATTTGCCAGCGATAAGTTTGAAGAACACCGGGCAAAACTTATTTCCGAAGGCAAAGAAAAATACATTGAGATGGCCGACTTCTACAATATGAGCAACGTGTTCTTTTTGGAGGAAACCAGCCGCTGGACTTATCTCATTAAAAAATCAAAACAAAACGACATTGCACTACTTATAGATACGGCTTTGCATACCATTGAGAAAAACAACAAAGCCCTGAAAGGTGCATTGCCTGACAACTATTTTTCCCGCCTTGGCTTGGATGTTACCAAACTGGCTTCGCTGCTCGATACCATAAACGACATTGACACAACCAAAGACCCCAAACACGATGTGGTGGGCAAAGTGTATGAATACTTCCTTTCCAAATTTGCATTGGCAGAAGGTAAAGGTAAAGGAGAATTTTACACCCCAAAAAGTATTGTAAACCTGATTGCAGAAATGATAGAACCATACAAAGGCATTATTTATGACCCTGCTTGCGGTTCGGGTGGTATGTTTGTGCAATCCGTCAAATTTATTGAAGCACACCACGGCAACAAAAAGGAAATTTCCATTTACGGACAGGAATACACCAACACCACCTACAAACTGGCAAAGATGAACCTTGCCATACGGGGCATTAGCGGTAACCTGGGCGAAAAAGCAGCCGATACCTTTGGCGACGACCAGCACAAAGACCTGAAAGCCGATTACATAATGGCCAATCCACCCTTTAACCAAAAGGACTGGCGAGCCGAAAACGAACTGATTGACGACCCACGCTGGCGAGGTTATGATGTGCCGCCCAAAAGCAACGCCAATTACGGCTGGATTCTGAATATGGTGAGCAAGCTCAGCGACAACGGTGTGGCCGGATTTATTTTGGCAAACGGTGCTCTGAGTGGCGGTGGCGAAGAGTACAAAATACGCCGTAAGCTAATAGAAAATAATTTGGTAGAAGCCATTTTGGTATTACCACGTAATTTGTTTTACACCACCGATATTAGTGTGACACTTTGGATTGTAAACAAGAACAAAAAACCACATGCCAAAAAGGTAGGAGATGAAACTCGCAATTACCGTGACCGTGAAAAAGAAATTCTGTTTATGGATTTACGACAAATGGGTGAACCATTTGAAAAGAAATACACACAGTTTTCGGATGCCGACATTCAAAAAGTAACAAACACTTACCATCAGTGGCAAACAAAGGAAATAGAAAGCATCCCTGAGTTCTGCTATTCAGCTTCATTTGACGAAGTAGTAAAGAAAGATTTCTCATTAGTGCCGAGTAAATATGTTGAGTTTACAAATAGAGATGAAAACATTGACTTTGACGAAAAAATGAAAGCCCTGCAAAGTGAGTTCAAAGAATTGCTTAGAGCTGAAGAAGTTTCCAGGAAAGAATTGTTGGACGTATTTAAAGAGTTGGGTTATGAGTTATAAACGGAAACAAAGAGGAAAAGAAAAAGACGGGGTTGTTTTTCCGTTAGCCGAAAACCTGTCGGCAATGCCCGAAGGCTATCAATCGTTTATAACCGGGCTTAAAGAACAGATTCCCGATTTAGCAGGATTTTAACCCCGAAACCTCAAGTATATGCGAAAATTTGCCGAAGCCTGGCCGGATATTAAAATAGTGCAACGCACCGTTGCACAAATTCCGTGGCGCGGTAATATCACGCTTTTAGATAAATTAAAAGAACCGGAACTAAGATTATGGTATGCACAAAAAACCATAGAAAACGGGTTTGGAAAAGACATGCTCGTTTTTCAGATTGAAAGCAAACTGCACCTGAGAGAAGGCAACTCCGTGTCGAATTTCAAAATTTCGCTTCCGGCAGCAGATTCAGATATGGCAGTACAATCCTTTAAGGACCCGTATATTTTTGATTTTATAGGAAATAGTCAACATATAAAAGAGCGCGAATTAGAACAAACCTTGATTAACCATATTCAGAAATTTTTGCTCGAACTGGGTCAGGGCTTTGCATTTGTCGGGCGACAAGTACATTTGGAATTAGGCGATTCCGATTTTTACCTCGACTTATTATTTTACCACGTAAAACTTAAATCTTATGTGGTGATAGAGCTAAAAACAGGAAAATTTGACCCCGGCTATGTGA